>SAMEA3387515__coassemble_1919_pt1 | contig 30175 bp, 25 predicted proteins | sample SAMEA3387515__metabat2_high_PE_011 | metagenome-assembled genome bin SAMEA3387515 (sample SAMEA3387515) | Felis catus | biome: Faeces | place: United Kingdom | collected 2012 | reverse complement strand
CCTGCTATTTTTCTTTTAGATAACCTCATTAACAATGCTAACTTAATGACATTGGCTTTTAGAGGCTCTATTTTTTATGCAAAATTATAAATGATATAAAAAATTACAAATAATGCAAATAGGATATCTTATTTTGTGGAAATCAGAAAATAAATATAAAATAAACACAAAAAGATACACTAATAGAGTTATTTTATGGAATAAAGTGTGTTATAATAGATAATAAAGTTTTTTAATGGAGGGGGACAAATGAAAAAAATAGACAATATATCTGATAGAGAGCTATATGAAAAAATGGACTATCTAAAGTTGCTTTCAAAGCTTTATCCCAATATATCAAAAGCCAGCACAGAGATTATAAATTTAGAGGCAATATTAAACCTTCCAAAGGGGACAGAACATTTTATAACAGATATACATGGTGAATATGAACCATTTGTACATGTATTAAAAAATGGCTCTGGTGTAATTAAAAGAAAAATTGACGAATTATTTGACGGCGAGCTTATGGAGGATGAAAAGAAAAGACTAGCTACATTAGTATATTATCCTGAGCAAAAGCTTGAGTACTTAGAGAAAAAAGTAGAAAATATAGATGATTTCTATAGAATAAATATGTATAGATTAATAAAATTATGTAAATATGCATCTAGTAAGTATACAAGATCTAAGGTAAGAAAATTATTACCTGATGATTTTAAATATATAATAGAAGAACTACTTCACGAGCACATGAACAGTGAGCACAAAGAAAAATACTACAAAAGTATAATTGAAACTATAATAGAAACAGATAGAGCTAAAGATTTTATAATAGCTATTTCAGAATTGATACAGAAACTTGTTGTAGATAGACTTCATGTAATAGGTGATATATTTGATAGAGGACCTAGACCAGATATTATAGTAGACAAACTTATGCAGCATCACTGTGTAGATATACAGTGGGGAAATCACGATATTTTATGGATGGGTGCAGCTTCAGGAGAAAAAACTTGTGTTGCAAATGCACTTAGAATATCAGCTAGATACGCTAATCTAGATGTTGTGGAAGATATTTATGGAATAAACTTACTTCCTCTTGCCACTTTTGCAATAGAAACATATGGAGATGACCCATGTCTACAGTTTATGCCTAAAATAGGTGATGAAGAAGTATCTACTACAGAAAAAACTTTAATGGCTAAAATGCACAAGGCAATAAGTATAATACAGTTCAAACTAGAGGGCGAAGTAATTAGAAGAAGACCTGAATTTGAAATGGAGCACAGATTGCTTCTTAATATGATAAACTATGAAAATGGTACTATAAGAATAAAGGGAAAAAATTACGCACTAAAAGATACTAATTTCCCAACTATAGATCCTAAAGATCCATACAAACTTACTCCAGAGGAAAAAGATGTAATTGAAAAAGTTACAAGATCATTTAGAACAAGTGATAAACTTCAAAGACATGTTGAATTTTTATTCTCAAAGGGAAGCATATTCCTAAAAGCGAATTCAAATCTACTTATACACGCTTGTATTCCACTTAATAAAGATGGAAGCTTTATGTCTATGAAATTAAAAGGAAAAACATATTGTGGTAGAGAGCTTATGATACAGATGGAAAATATAGCGAGAGAAGGATTTATATCTAGAGATTCAGATCCGGATAAACAGTATGGACAGGATATAATGTGGTATATGTGGACTGGAAAATGCTCATCACTATTTGGAAAAGACGACATGACTACATTTGAAAGATATTTTATAGAAGAAAAAGAAACTCATGTAGAAAACAAAAACCCATACTATACACTTAGAGAAGACGAGGATATTTGTAAAAAATTATTTGATGAATTTGAGTTAGATATAAACGACTCTCATATAATAAATGGACATGTTCCTGTAAAATCTAAAAGTGGAGAAAGTCCAATAAAGGCAAATGGTAAAATACTTGTAATCGACGGTGGATTCTCAAAAGCATATCAAGATAAAACTGGTATAGCAGGATATACACTAATATACAACTCTAAAACTATGCAACTTGTATCTCACCAGCCATTTAGCTCTATGGAAGAAGCTATCTGCGACGAAAACGACATAATATCTACTACAGTTGTCGTTGAACACAAAGCTGAGAGAAAGATGGTAAGAGATACAGATGAAGGTAAAAGAATGCAGAATGAAATTGATGAGTTAAAAATGCTATTGAAAGCATACCAGAAAGGTTTAATAAAACAGAAATACAATATATAGTAAACTTTAAAAATTTATAAATTTTAAAATAGCTGTTGCAAAACTTTGTAACAGCTATTTTTATTATAATTATTCAAAATAATAATAAAAGAAAAAATATCGTTATAATTTTAAATACTATATAGATATTAGGAGAATATATTAAAAATAAAAAACTATAGTAACTAAACTTTATTATAGAATATTTCTATATTGTCATAGCTTTTTTATATGATAAATCATTAAAAACTTGTGTTAGAATTTAATATGAAAAAAACATGAACAAATTTAGTTTATAAAATGTTTTTAGGAGGATTTTAGTAATGGTAAAAAAATTATTAGCGCTAACATTATCTTTATGCTTAGCAATCGGTGCTGTTGGATGCTCTAACGGTGGTGGAGAAGAAGCATCTGACAACAAAGACTTCAAAGTAGGTATAGTAACTCCTACATTATCAGTAAGTGAAGACGAATACAGAGGAGCAGAAGCAATGGTTGAAAAATACCCAGGACAGGTAGAACATGTTACTCTTCCAGAAAACTTCAATACTGAAATAGAAACTGCTATAAGCCAGATAGTAAGCTTAGCTGATGACGAACAGATGAAAGCTATAGTAGTAGTTTCAGGACAGTCTGGACTTCTTCCAGCATTACAGCAGGTTAAAGAAAAAAGACCTGACATAGTAACTATAACAGCTCCAATATGGGATGACCCAGATATGATGAGCCAGTATGTTGATGTTAACCTTGATGCTAACTGGGCAAAAAGAGGGGAAACTATAGTTACTCTAGCTAAAAAAATGGGATGTAAAACATTCATACATTATTCATTCCCAACACATCTTTCAAAAGAATCTGTAGCAACTAGAAGAGATAAAATGAAAGAAACTTGTGAAAAAGAAGGAATGGAATTCGTAGAAGTTATGACTCCAGACCCACAGACTGGTCAGGGTGTTGCAGCTATGCAGCAGTTCTTAAATGAAGATATACCAAGACAGATAGAAAAATATGGTAAAGACACTAACATATTTGGATCTAACTGCCCAATGTACGATGTAATAATAGCTAAAGCTTTAGAACTTAAATTCTGTGTAGCAGAACAGTGCTGCCCAACGCCAACTCAGGCTTACCCAACAGTTCTAAACTTAGAAATAGCTGAAGAAGATTCTCAGAACTACGAAAAAATGAACCAGATGATATCTGAAAAAGTAGATGCTCAGGGAATGAAAGGTAGATTAGGTGGATGGCCAATGCCAATGACAGTATTCCTACCTGAATATGCTGTTGAATTAGCTATGGAAATGGTATCTAACGGATTAACTAAGGAAGATGTTTCTAGCTCAGAATACTTACAGAAATTTGCTAAAGACAAATTCGGTATAGATACTCAGTTTGAAAAACTTAAAGACAATACTGACAACTACCAGTTAATGGTAATGGATCAGATAGTATATTAATTAAAAATTGATTAGTTAAAGAAAACCCCAGGAAGTATCTTTTCTGGGGTTTTAAATTATAATATAAAAGGAGAATTTATGATAAAGACAATTAATCTTAGTAAACAATTCTCTGGAATATATGCGTTTAAAGATGTTAATTTTCACTTAAAAAAAGGTGAAATTCATGGAATAGTAGGAGCAAATGGATCGGGGAAAAGTACTTTTTTAAATGTATTATTCCAGGATAGAAATATTCACCTTACTGGAGGATATGAAGGAAAGATAATATTTGATGGCGAGGAAATGAAAATAAACACTACCAGAGAAGCGATAGAATTAGGTATGGGGAAGGTATATCAGGAATTTGCGCTTGTTAATAGTATGGATATAGCTTCAAATATAAAGATAAATAGCAATAATTTTGTTGGTTCATCTAATGAAAAGACAAATAAGGACTTTTTATATATAGATAAAAAGAAAAACGAACAAGATGCTGAAGCAGTTTTGAGAGAAATGGGAATAAAAGTAGATGTAAAATCATCGCTTGAAAACCTTAATGTTAGTGTAAAGCAGTTTATTGAAATTGCTAGAGAAATAAGTAATAAAAATTTAAAGGTTTTATTCTTGGATGAGCCAACTGCATCTCTAAATAAAGAAGATACAGATATATTTATGAAGATAATAAAAGCTCTTAAAGAAAAGGGAATTTCTATAATATTTATATCTCATAGACTTGATGAGATAACAGAACTTTGTGATGAGGTAACTGTTTTTAGAGATGGAGAGGTAGTTGCTAACTATCAAAAAGACGAATTTGATGTTGAAAAAATAGCTATAGATATGATTGGTAAAAAAGTATCTAAAGCTGTTAATGAGCATAGAGATCATAATCAGAAAAAAGAAAATATATTAGAGTTAAAAAATGTTTCTATAATAGAAAAGAATAATAAAGTTATTTCTGATATAAATATGGAAATAAAAAAAGGTGAGATTTTGGGGATAACAAGTCTTGCTGGGCATGGACATACTGATATTTCGTATGCTGTTATGGGGATACATAAAGTAGAGGGAGATATAGTATACAAAGGCGAAAAACTAAATACTTCTAAAACAGATAAGACAATAGAGAGTGGAATAGTAATGGTTCCAGATGAAAGAAAAGAAAGAGGACTTTTACTAGAAAGCGATGTAACAGACAATATAATATACACAGCTTGTTACAGCAAGGGAAAATTCTTAAAATATCCTAAACTAAAAGGATTATCATTATTAGATAAAAAGCGGATAAAGGAAACTGTAGATGAATCTATAAAAGAGTACAATATAAAATGTAGCTCACCTCAGCAGAAAGCAAGAGAGCTTAGTGGAGGAAATCAGCAGAAAATCTGTATAGCTAGAGCAGTAATAACTGAGCCAGAAGTACTATTTGTAAGCGAGCCAACTAGGGGAATAGACATATTCTCTAAGGAAATAATATTAGATACTTTAGTAGGATTAAATAAAGAAAAGGGAACTACTATAGTTATGGCTTCTAGTGAGATAGATGAATTAAAAAGAATTTGCGATAGAGTAATTGTTATGTACGAAGGAAAAATATTCGACATACTATCTCCAGAAGACGATGATGAGGTATACAGCCTTGCAATTTCAGGGAAAAGGAGGGTAGAACATGAATAAATTGAAAAATATAAAACTTCCAAAGATGAAGGCACCACAGATAATAATAACAGTTTATCTTCTTATAATGCTTTCATTTATATCTAGAATAGATATATCTCTTTATTCGATATTCAACGACTCTCTTATAAAATTTGCAATGAACTTTGTATTAGTTCTATCTTTAATACCTATGCTAAAATGTGGAGTTGGTATGAACTTTGGTATGGCAATAGGTATAATTGCAGGACTTATAGGGATGTGTATATCTATAGAATTTGAAATAGGTGGAGTAGCAGGATTCACATTAGCACTAGCAATAACAGTTGTTGTTGGAGCATTATTTGGATTCTTATATTCTAAAATACTTAATAGACTAAAAGGAAAAGAAGATGTTATAGGTATGTTCTGTGGATACTCTTTTGTATTCATAATGAATATATTCTGGACAGTTGCACCGTTCAAAAATAGAATGATGCTTTATCCAATAGGAGGACAGGGGCTTAGACCTAAAATATCTCTTGAACTTTTCTACAATAAAATATTAGATAATTTCCTAAGTATAAAAATAGGGAAAATAGTAATTCCATTGGGACTACTTCTGTTTGTTGGATTTATAACTCTTTTAATAATGTTATATTTCAAAACTAGAGCAGGTAAAACAATGGAAGTAATTGCAGAAAATGAAAAATTTGCAGAGCTTTCTGGTGTAAGCATAAATAAATATAGAACAATAGCTATAATTCTTTCTACAATAATAGCTGGTATAGGTATATGTGTGTACACTCAGAGCTACGGTTTTGTACAGTTATATGATGTACCACTTAATTTCTCATTCCCAGCAGTTTCCGCTATATTAATAGGTGGAGCTTCGAGAAAAGAAACTAAAGTTATTCACGCTGTAGTTGGTACATACTTATTCCAGACAACTTATCTATTATCTATTCCAATAGCAAATGCATTACTTATGCCAGAGCTTGCGGAAACATTAAGAATGATAGTAAGTAACGGAATTATACTTTATGCATTCATATGCGAAGGAGGGGAAAAAGGATTATGGAAAAAGAAAAAATAAAATTATTTATTAAAAGAAATATAGTTCCTATAATATTCGTAGTTATGTGTGTATCCATGATCCTAATTTCTAACGTAGGATTAAACTTCTTAGCTAATGAATTATATAGAAGAATTGTAAGAAATACTATTATGATAATTGCCCTTTTAATACCCATAATGGCAGGTATGGGGATAAACTTTTCAGTTGTAATCGGAGCATTATGCACTCATTTTGCAGCGATTATAATAGTAGATAGACAGATTGAAGGTGCTATGGGTATAGTTGCGGTATTTGTACTAGCTCAGGTGCTTGCATTTGTATGTGGAAATATAATAGGATATATATTAAATAGAGCAAAAGGTAGAGAAATGATAACTAGTTTGGTAATAGGTCTACTGGGAACAAGTATATATACGCTTATATTCTTAGCTGGATACGGAACAATAATAAAACCTCACAATCCTAACATAATGTTATCAACAGGTATAGGTATACAGACTATGATAGATCTTATGCCTTTAAAACAGGTAATTGTTGAACATCCATATATACCAATATTATTTATTGTTGCAGCTACTGTAATAACAAAATACCTTATGGGAACTCAGTTTGGTGCAAAATTAAAGGTAATAGGCGACAATATGAACAACGCCTATGCACTTGGAATAGATGTAGACAAAATGAGAAGATATGCAATAGTTGTATCTACAATGCTTGCTTCAGCAGGGCAGATAATGTTCGTACTTAATATAGGTAGTATAAATGTGTACACAGGACATTTAAATGTAGATGTATTCGCCTGTGCGTCAATACTTGCAGGTGGAGCTACATTAAACAAAGCTAGCTTAAAGAACGTATTTTTAGGAGTAGTTCTTTTCCATACAATGTTCATAGTTTCTCCTATGGCAGGAAAAGTACTATTTAGCAATGTTGCAATCGGAGAATACTTCAGAAGCTTTGTTGCGTATTCAACAATAGTAATATCTCTAATAATGAACATACACAACGAAAAGCAAGGGGTCTCAGACTAAACATAAAATAAAATTGGAAATTAAATATAAAAAGCTATTAAAAAACTTAAAGAAAATCACTTTTCAAGCAAAAGATGATTTTCTACTTAAATTTTTATAATAGCTTTTTTTGTATTTAAAAACATCGTAAAATGTAATTATTTACATAATTCTAGTTTTTTTTGCTTTCCTTATTCTGAAAGTATTTAAAAAAGATGTCACAATTTTTTCAGAGAGATTAATATCTTGCTAGCTTGGTATGGTATCCTAGCTTAATTCGACAATCTACAGGCGTCCCACAACATTGAAATGTGTTAGTTTAATGGGTGGGACGCCGAAGCCTGGAGAATAAGCAGGATACCATGCTGAGCTTTGAGCAAATATTATTTCTGAAAAAATGCGACATCTTTGCTTTAAAGATTTTCAGTTCTATATTTTTCCATTATTTCCCCAAATATTTCAGCTGCAGAAGGTGGAGTGTATGTTATTGCATTTGCTCCAGCATCAATAGTTTCTATAATTGATTCTGGAGAGTTTCCACCTGTAGCTATTATTGGGATGAAAGGATGGTCTTTTCTAATTTTTCTAACAAGAGAGGCTGTATCTTTTCCAGCAGATACATTTAAAATAGTTGCACCTGCATCAATTCTAGCTTCTATGTCTTCCTGATCGTGGCAAATAGTGACAACTATAGGTATGCTTATAGTGTCTTTCATCTCACTTATTAAAGCGTTTTTAGCTGGAGAATTAAGAACAACTCCAAATGCACCATGTAGCTCTGCATCTAATGCTATTGCTAGAGATCTATTCCCTGTAGTTATTCCACCGCCAACACCACAAAATACTGGAGAAGGAGATACATCCATTACCGCTTCATTTATAGATTGTTGTGGGGTGAAAGGATAGACTGCCAACACAGCGTCTGCATTATTATTTTTTATTATTGATATATCAGTAGAAAAAATAAGAGATTTTATTCTCTTTCCAAAAATAACTATTCCGCTGGCCCTATCTATTTCCTTTGGAACGCATACTATTTTATTTTTTAACTTTGATTCTATAACTGGAACCAAAGAATCTTCAGCAGAAGTTAGTCTATAGACCATATTTTCGTTTAATTTAATATTTTCCATTAATTGCCAATATCTCCTTTTCAAGTTTAATCTATAATATTTTTAATATTTAATAGTCATTCTTCAATGATATCATAAAATTTGTTGACGAGAAATAAAAAAATTATTACAATTCTTGCAAAAAACGTATTCTATGCTACAATATCACATAACTAAAAAAAATTGCAGAATATATAACAAACACAGTTGTAATATACTCTTATTAAATCATCTGATTAGTGATATAATAATATATATTAAATGATAAAATTGGAGGTACTATGAAAAAATATACACTTATATCGCCATGCTTTTTTGGAATGGAAAAAATGCTAGCGACAGAAATAAAAAATTTAGGATTTGAGATAGAAAAAACTGAAGACGGAAGAGTAACTTATAAAACAGGTGAAGATGGTATAGCTAAGGCAAATATGTGGCTTAGATGCGCGGAAAGAGTAAATCTTAAAGTTGCAGAATTTGAAGCTAGATCATTTGATGAGCTTTATGAAAATACTAAAAGAATAAATTGGTCAAAATATATACCTTATGGAGCACAGTTCCCAGTATCAAAAGCATCATCTATAAAATCTAAACTATTCAGTACAACTGACGTACAGTCAATAGTAAAAAAAGCGATAGTAGATAACTTAAAGAAATCTTACTTAGAAAGCGGAAGATTAAAAGAGGATAAAGAAAAATATCCTATATATGTATTTATCCACAAAAATAAAGTAACTTTATCAATAGATACTACTGGAGATGCTCTTCATAAAAGAGGGTATAGAGAAAAGGCTAATAAGGCTCCAATAAGAGAAACTCTAGCAGCAGGAATAATGTATCTAACTCCTTGGAGACCAGGAAGAACATTAGTAGACCCTATGTGTGGTTCAGGGACTATACTTATAGAAGCTGCCATGATGGGATTAAACATGGCTCCAGGGCTTAACAGAGAATTTATCTCTGAAAAATGGAGAACAATAGATAAAAAAATCTGGTGGGATACTAGAAGAGATGCATTTGACCAGATGAATGAAGATTTAGACTTCAAGATTTATGGATACGACATAGATCCAGAAACTATAGAAATAGCAAAAGAAAATGCTGAAATAGCGGGAGTTGCAGATTATATAGAATTTGCTGTTGCAGATGCTACAGAATTTAAAAGCGATGAGGAATATGGATTTATAGTTACAAATCCACCTTATGGTGAAAGACTTGAAAGTGAAGAATCTGTAAAATTACTTTATAAAGAATTAGGTTATGCGTTTAGAAGACTAAAAAATTGGTCATATTATCTAATAACTTCTTTTGAAGAATTTGAGTATGAATTTGGTCAGGAAGCAACTAAAAAAAGAAAACTTTACAATGGTATGCTAAAAACATATCTTTATCAGTATCCAGGACCAAAACCACCTAGAAAAGAGAAAACTGAAGAAAAATAAGGGGGGATTAGATGAAAAAACTAATCAAGCTTATGTTGCTTACGGTTGTACTATTACTTACAACTACAGGGTGTAGCACAAGCACAAAATCTCCAGAAAAATTACTTACAAAGCCTAATTATGATGAGGAAAAAGCACTTTTAAACTCTGGAATATCAAAAGTTCTTTATCAAAATGTAAACTTAATATTCCCAGAGAACCTAAAAGAGAGTGGAAAAATAAATTACGTTGATTTAGATGAGGATGGGAAGAACGAAATTGTAGCCTTTCAGAAAAAAGAAAAAATCAACTCTGATAGTAAGGTTGGATTCTTGATTTTAAGAGAGGACAATGAAAGTTATTCTTTCTTAGAAGATGGTGTCGTACTTGAAAAAGGGGATAAGATAGAATACGGTGGATTTTACGATTTAGATGGAGATGGAAATAAAGAAATAATTATGCAGTACAAAGATCAAGATGATATATCGAGATTAAAAGTTTATGCATTTAAAGATAATAAAATAACTTTAAAATATCAGTTAGATGAAATATTCGGCGAAGGAAATGTAATACCTAAACTAGCTTTAAATCCACATGATACAGGCAATACAACGGTATCTGTTGGAGATGTAGATAGCAAAAAAATAAAAATAAGCTATATAAATGACGACAACAACATGGATATGATAGTACTAGGATACAATTCTAATAATAGAGTATTAAAAATAAGCCTAGTACAGTTTACTTCTGAGCGGGCTATTGTAAAAGACGTAAAGACAGTAGATGATGTAAATGGAATATCTGAGGCATATATAACTATAGGAAATATATCTAAGTATGAAAAGGGTATAATTTTAGACATACCAATAGGAAAAGATGGCGCTGTTGGAACAGAGGTTATGTATGTCAAAAACAACAAATTTATTACTGTGGCTAGCTGCAAGGATGAAAATATGAAAAAGGCATACTATGTTCCAGTAGGAGATATGAATAAGGATAATATAATAGATATCCCTTCAATCTCGCCAAATAGATCATCATTTATAGATAAGGCATACGCATATATTACGTATTATCAGTGGAATGGTAATCTAGATGAAAATAATATGGAAATTATAGGACAAAACTACTACAACTATCAGTATAATTTTAGATTTAGCGTGCCTAAAGAAATGCAAAATATACTTTATACTGAGCAAAAATATGAAGGTGAAAAAATTCAATTAGAATTTAAAGCGACTAATATTAAAACAGGAACGTCGGAAACAGCGTTTACTGTAGTAGTAAAACCTAAATCAGGAACTATAGATGATAAAAAAGGCTTAACTAATTCAAAATATATCGTACAAGTATTAGAAAATGAAGATTATAGCTACGATATTATCATAAATAACAGAAAACTTTTAAAAGATTATGGAGTAGAAGAGAAAAAACTAAAAGAAAGCTTTTCTAATACATATGAGTAAATATATAGAAGGGGGAATAGTAGGATGAAAGAAAAGATTTTAATTCTTGAAGATGAAATCGGAATAAGAAGCTTTGTAAGTATAAATCTAAAGAGAGAAGGTTACGACATAATAGAAGCTGGAACAGGTCGGGAAGCTATAGAAAAAATAGATTCTGAAGATGGAATAGCAATAGCTTTATTAGACGTTATGCTTCCTGATATGAGCGGAATAGAAGTATGTAAATACATAAGAGCTAAATATGATCAGGTAGGGATAATAATGCTTACAGCAAAATCTCAGGAAGAAGATAAAATAGAAGGCTTTATGTCTGGAGCTGATGATTACATGGTAAAACCATTCAGTATAAAAGAATTAATGGTTAGAGTATCAGCTCTTATCAGAAGGGTTAGAAAAGAAAGTGCACCTGCTAAAAACAGCGAAATAGATTTACGGCCATTCCTATTAGATGTGGATAAAAGAAAGCTTTACAAAAATGGAGAAGAAATAGAATTAACACCTACAGAATTCTCTATAGTTAAATATCTTATGTCTAATGCAAAACAGTCTTTAAGTAGAGAAAAAATACTTGAAGAGGTTTGGGGAACAAACTATTTATATGATTTTAAAATAGTAGACGTAAATATAAGAAGAATAAGAAATAAAATAGAGGACGATCCTTCAAAACCAAAATATATACAGACTATTTGGGGCTATGGTTACTGTTTTAGAAAGGAAGAGTAAATGTTACATTTTGAAGGTTTAAGAAAAAAGATTATCAAAAACTATTTTGTAATAATAATAGTAGTAGTGACACTTTTTGAAGGTCTGTTTATGTTCTATGTGCAGAACTACTATTACAACTCAGTAATACAGACGCTAGAATCTAGAGTAGAGTATATAAATGGTTCATATAATACGGTATCTATGGAATCGGTAAGTTTTGAAGACAAGGTCAACAGTATTTACGAAAAGCAAATGAATGATAAAAATACTAAATATGGAATTTCTATAATAGATAAAAATAGAAATATGATATTAGACCAGTATGGATTTAAAACTCACGAAAAGGTAAACTTTATCGACGTGAATAGAGCTTTGAGAAATGGTAAAAGTTTAGTTCCATATACATATAAAATAGCATCAACTGACGAACATGTAATGAGTATTGCGGTTCCATTAAAAGTTAATAATGTTGTAGAAGGTGCTGTTAGGTATACAGTTTCTCTAGATGCAATAGATAGAGAGATAATAAAGCTTATGGCATGGTTGATTATGATAGGGGTTGTAATACTTATAATCGCTATAGGAATCAGTTTAAAATTTGCCGAAAGTTTAATAACACCTCTTACAGAGCTTAAAAAATTTGCAAGTGAATTATCTTGTGGAAATTACAATGTTAAGCTAAAAAGCAACAAGATTGTAGATGACGAAATAGGTGAGCTTGCAGAAACATTTGAAAAAATGGCAATAGAAATCGACAAGAATGAAAAATTAAAGAACGAGTTTATATCTTCAATATCTCATGAGCTTAGAACACCGCTTACATCTATAAAAGGATGGAGTGAAACTCTTGGATACGAGGGAATTAACAAAGAAGAGCTAGATATGGGGCTTGGAATAATTCAGGATGAAACAGAAAGACTTATCAAGCTCGTTGAAGAATTATTAGACTTCTCTAGACTTTCATCACAGAGAATAAAACTAGTGATAGATTCTGTAGATGTTGAAGGACTGGTTGTAGGGGTTATCAATCAGCTAAAAGTAAAAGCAGCTGAAAAGGATATTAGACTATTATTCGAGTTTGAATGTGGTGAGGTTAAAAACATACAGGGCGATAAAAATAGATTAAGACAGGTTCTTATTAACCTAGTTCAGAATTCACTTAAATTCACAGATGTTGGAGGATTTATAAAAATAACAGTAAATCAGGATAGTGAGTATACTACAATATCAGTTACTGACAATGGATCAGGAATAGACAAAGAAAATCTTGAAAGAGTATTTGATAAATTCTTCCAGGAAGACTACAATAAATCTGGTAGTGGATTAGGTCTTGCTATAAGTAACGAGATAGTAAAACTACACAACGGTGAAATGAGCATAGAAAGTAAGAAAAATGTCGGTACTTCTATAACATTTACCCTTAAAAATAAATTAATAAATAATATTTAAAAAATATAGCGATATTTTAAAAATTTCTGATAATTTGTGTTGACACGAAAGAAAATATGATTTATTATATAAACATATTAAAAAATAAATGAGTAATCGTTGAAAAAGAAAGTAACTCAGAGAGATTTTATAGAGAGCAGGGGACGGTGGAAGCCTTGTATTGATATCTGGAGTGAATAGAGCTTTGGAGATTGTTGTGAAAGTCTTAAAAGATATAAGCAACAGGTAATCCTGCCTTAAAGGAAAGAGTGGATAGTATTTACTATCAATTAGAGTGGTAACGCGGATTATAATTCGTCTCTTGGTTTTCCAAGAGGCGATTTTTTTATACTCAAACCAAACTAATTGAATTAATAATCTATCAAAGAGAGTGGTACCACGGAAATATTCGTCTCTCAGTGAAAATTTCACTGAGGGACTTTTTTATTACCTAATTATCACAAATTTAAAAAGAAAAATATAGAATTAAAAAATTAAAAAAAGGAAGAGAACAAAGGGAGGAAATTAAAATGAAAGAAAAAGTTGTATTAGCATATTCAGGAGGATTAGACACATCAATAACTATACCTTGGTTAAAAGAAAACTACGATGATATAGAAGTTATAGCTTGCTGTGGAAATGTTGGACAGGATGACAATATGGAAGATGTTTACAAAAAAGCATTAGAAAGTGGAGCATCAAAAGCATATGTAGACGATATATCAGAAGAATTTGTAACAACTACAATATATGCAGCTATAAAAGCTGAAGCTAAATACGAAGGAAAATACTTATTAGGAACTTCACTTGCTAGACCTATAATAGCTAAAAAACTAGTTGAAGTGGCTCATAAAGAAGGAGCAAAATATATCTGCCATGGATGTACAGGAAAAGGAAATGACCAGGTTAGATTTGAAGCTACAATCGCAGCACTAGATCCAACTATAAAAGTAATAGCACCTTGGAGAATATGGGACATAAAATCTAGAGAAGATGCTATAGACTACGCTAATGAACATGGAATAAAAGTAAAAGCTACAAAAGAAAAAATATATTCAGAAGATGCTAACCTTTGGCATGTATCAACTGAAGGTGGGGATATAGAACACCTTGAAAACGAACACAAAGAAGATATATACAAAGAATGTGTTACTCCAGAACAGGCTTGTGATACACCAGAATACGCAGAAATATACTTTGAAAAAGGTGTGCCTAAAAAATTAAATGGTGTTGAAATGGCTCCAGTAGAATTAATTCAGGCAGTAAATGCACTTGGTAAAAAACATGGTATAGGAATAATAGACATAGTAGAAAACAGATTAGTTGGTATGAAATCAAGAGGAATATATGAAACTCCAGGAGGAACAATTCTTTACGAAGCTCACAACATATTAGAAAGTGCTTGTATAGATAAAGAAACTCTTCACTTCAAACAGAGAGTAGCTATAAAATTCGGTGAACTTATATACGATGGATTATGGTACTCAAAATTAAGAGAAGCAATAGAAGCATTTATGGATTGCACTCAGGAAAATGTAACTGGTACAGTTAAAGTTAAACTATACAAAGGAAACATAAAACCTGCAGGAATATTTGCAGACTCTCCACTATACGATGAAAGTATATCTTCATTCGGAAATAGTGAATACTATGACCACCACGATGCAGAAGGATTCATAAATCTATTTACATTACCTCTAAAAATTAGAGCTATGAAAGAAGGAAAATAAGCAAAAAATTGGGACTGTTGTATAAATTGCAACAGTTCTTTTTTTATTTCTTTTGAATAGAAGGTAGTTGTATTTTTGAAAATGTGTTATTATAAAGAGTATTAGTGAGTTATTTAATTGAAAATATTAAATTGAGGTTATTTCACAAAATTTACGGAATTGTAAACATTATTCTAAATGGAAATATAGAATATGAAAAAAAATTGCGTTATAATGGTAAAGTGAAATTATTTAAAAAGATTTTGAGCTTTATTGAGTTATATCTAAAGTCTGTAAAATTTAAGGAAAGGGAGTGGGTATATTGTCAACAAAGGGAATTAAAGATATCCCAAAGAAAAAGATCGCAGCAATAATAGTTGGCGTGTTAGCTGTAATATATATCGGTTTAGCAGTATTCTTCACAAATCATTTCTACTTTGGTACTGTAATAAATGGAGAAAGCTGTTCAGGGAAAACTGTAGCGGATGTTGAGGAAATGTTCAGTCATGTTTCTGACGACTATAGCCTTACAATGACTGATAAAAGAAATAAAGAATTTACAATAAAATCAAAGGATATAGACCTTACATTCCACGATGAAGGTCAGATACAGAAAATAAAGGATAGTCAGAGTTCATTTGGATGGATAGTTGGAGTATTCAAAAACAAAGACTACAAAGCAGATACAGTTAGATATGACGAGGCTAAGCTAGAAAAATTATACAATGGATTTGAATTATTTGATAAAAACTATATAATAGAGCCAAAAAGTGCTTATCCAGAATATAGCAGAAAAACAAATTCTTACGAAATAAGACCTGAAATATATGGAAATAAGGTCAATAAGGATGCACTTTATAAAGAAGTTCAGAAATCTATATTATCTGGAAACAAAACTATAAATATAGATGAAGCTGGATTATATGTACAGCCAAAGAATAAAGCTGATAACTCTAAACTTGCAAAAGCTGTAGAAGAACTTAACAAAAAAGTTAAGATGAAAGTTACTTATGACTTTGAAGATAGAAAAGAAGTTTTCGGCGGATATGAAATAGCACAGCTTTTAAACTGTGATTCAGAAGGAAATTACGACATAACTATCAATAGAGATAGAATGATAGAGCTTTTAAGAGGTTTAAGTAAACAGTACAGTACTTATGGAGACCCTAGAAAGTTCAAAGCATCTTCAGGTAAAGAAATAACTATATACGGTGGTTCTTACGGTTGGTTAATCGACAAAGAAAAAGAAGCAGACGAACTTACAAAAGTTATAGAAGCAGGAAAAAGTGTTACAAGAGAACCAGTTTACTCTCAGACAGCACTTCACCGTACAAAAGACGATATAGGAAATACTTATGTTGAAATAAGCTTAAGTGGACAGTATTTATGGTACTATAGAGATGGAAAACTTATAACTAGTTTCCCTGTAGTTACTGGAAATACAAGCAAAGGTCATGGTACGCCAGGTGGTATATATCCTCTAAACTACAAACAGAGAGATACATACTTAAATGGACGGAACTATAGTTCTCACGTAAACTATTGGATGCCATTTAACGGAAATATAGGTCTTCATGATGCTACATGGAGAAGTTCTTTCGGTGGTGGAATATATAGAAGTAATGGTTCTCATGGATGTGTAAACTGTCCATATAGTGGAGCTGCTACTATATACAAAACAATAGAAAAAGGAACACCAATAATTTTATATTAAAAAAATAAAAGGGACTGTTGCAATAATGATTTGCAGTAGTCCCTTTATGTTTATCTGTATAAATCAAATACAAAATAGTTTATATCTCCTCTATACTTAGAAATAGAGTATTCAATCACTTTATTATCGTTTCCGTATCCGTAAGAATGGAAGTAAAATACAGGATCATTTTCTTGTATATCCAATAAATCAGCTGTTGTTTCATCAGCTTTTATTGTTTCCAACTTTCTTTTAATTCTAGTTACTGGATTGCCTTTATCAGAAAAATAGTCGTATAGACGAGAATTTATAAAATCCACATTCTCAATATCTGGAAATTTATTATATGGTATATATGTTGTTACGATAACATTTGGCTTAGAGTCGATATATCTAAGTCTGATAAGCTTACAAACATTCTCTGATAAAGAAATTCCAAGAGCATTTGAAACTTCTTCAGATGCTTTTTCTATTTTTAATGATATAACCTTTGTGCTTGTAGTTAGGCCTTTTTTATTCATTTCCTTATCAAAACTTAAAATTTTCTGTGTAAATTCCTGCTCAATTTTCCTTTGACAGACCATTGTTCCCCTTTTTCTTCTCTTTTCAAGATAACCATCATCCACAAGAATTTGGATAGCTTGTCTAACAGTCGGTCTACTTACATTGTAAAACTCTGCTAACTCTATCTCGGTAGGAATTAAATCTCCTTCCTTGTATGTTCCGTTATTTATCTTTTCGAGTAAATCGCATTTTATTTTTAAATACATTGCTGCCATTAGAATATCTCCTTAATCTTTAATGATTATATTATAACATTCAAAAAAAATATATACAATATAATTACATATTAAATATTATATATTACATAATGAACATAATATATTGACATATTACTTACATAATGGTATATTATAGACAAATAAATCAAAAAAGTTAAAAAATAATACCTATGAGTTTTAAAAAGGAGATGTTTTAATATGGAATTAACTAAAAATAAGCTAGCAAAATACTTTGATCACACATTTTTAAAGGCATATGCTACAGATAATGATCTTAGAAATTTATGTGAAGAAGCAAAATCTATAGGAGCTGCTATGGTGGCTATCAATACTGAATGGGTAACATTCTGTAAGAAAGAGCTAGATGGTACGGATATACACGTTGGAGCTGCAATAGGATTCCCTCTAGGGCAGTGTGGATTAGAAACAAAATTATTTGAAACAGAGGATGCCATAAAAAAAGGTGCCGACGAAATAGACTATGTTATAAATATAAGTAAAGCAAAGATGGGCGATTGGGACTTTATAAAAAAAGAAATGGAAGCTATAGTAGAAATATGTAGAAAAAATAATAAAATATCAAAAGTTATATTTGAAAACTGCTATTTAGAAAAGGATGAGATAAAAAAATTAGCAGAGATAGCTAAAGAAGTTAAACCAGACTTTATAAAAACTAGTACAGGTTTTGGTACTGGTGGAGCGACAATAGAAGATGTTAAGCTTATGATAGATACAGTGGACGGAGAAGTATCTGTTAAAGCTGCTGGTGGAATAAGAGATTATGAAACTGCTAAAAAAATGATAGACCTAGGTGTTAAAAGAATAGGTACGAGTTCTTCATTAAAAATACTTGATGAATTTGAAAAGGAGAATGAAAAATAATGTACAACGGAGAAGCTAAAAGACCGATATTTGTCGAAAGTATAAAAGTTGAAACTATATGGGGAAATGGCAATATAAGCAAATCAAGAGGATATGATAAAAATTACGGAACTTGGTGGGAAATTTCAGCAAATAAAAAGAGCGCAAATGTTATAAAGAATTATGAAACGGATAAAAATTTTTATGAATTTATAAAAGAAGATGAAAGCTCTATACTTGGTGAGGGATATACTCTTCATGAAATGTTGAGACTTGGATATTTAGATACTGTAGACTCTTTAAGTATTCAGGTGCATCCTGATGACGAGTATGCAATTAAAAACTCTGATGACTTCGGTAAAAAGGAGAGTTGGTACATAATAGATGCAAAACCGGGTGCAAAGTTAGTAGCAGGAACTACTACAGATGATACAGATGTTATAAAAGAAGCCTTTGAAAATGGTACACTTGAAAAATACCTAAAAAGATGGGAAGTTTCAAAGGGAGATTTTATAACTATTCCAGAAGGGATGATACATGCACTAGGACGGGATATACTTGCTCTAGAAATAGGTACAAACTCAGATACAACATACAGATTCTATGACTACAATAGAGTAGATAAAAGCGGTAAAAAAAGAGAGCTACATGTAAAAGAATCATTTGATGTTGTAGATTTTTCTAAGCAACCAGAATTTGTAAAAAATGAAGAAAAAAGCAGAAGGTTAATAGAATCTGATGAATATGTAATAGATGAGTTGTATTTGGAAAATGATATGGATATTTTACTAGATAAACATTTTTGTATAGTGTCTAATATAGGAGAAGATTGTATAATAGAATGGAATGGAGAAAAAATACTTCTTCAAAAATACGAAAATGTATTTGTACCTTATGCGTCTAAAAAAATAACAATAGAAAAAGGAGCGCATATACTGCTTAGCCAACCGGGAAAGGAGATATAATTATGAAAAAAACTATACTTGTAACAGGAGCAAGGGGATATATAGCTAGTTATATTCAAAATAGTAACAAAGATAAATTTAATTGGATAAAAATGACTAGAGATGATGCAGATTTTTCTAATCCAGATGAGGTAGAAAAATTTGTTAAATCACAGAAATTTGATATATGTTTACATACTGCAGCAAATGCAACTACTGCTGTGTGTGAAGAAAATCCAGAGCTTGCAGCCAATATAAATGTAGAATCTACTAAAAGAATTGTAGATGCTTGTAAAGAAAAAGGGGCAAGATTAATATTCTGTTCAACTGAACAGATATTCAATGGAAAAGAAAATCATGGTCCATTTAAAGAAGATGAAGAGCCAAAAGCTGTAACTGTATATGGACAGAATAAAATAGATTGCGAAAAATATATAAATGATAGTGGAGTAGATGCAGTAATACTTAGATTCTCTTGGATGATGGGACTTTCATTTGCAGGGGTTAAAGCTAGTCCAAGCATAGTTAAAAATGTCTTAAATGCTATAATGTATCAGAAACCTACTTTATTCACTTGCAACGAAAGAAGATGTATGACTTATGCTAAACATTTAGCAGAACAGTTTGACAAAATAGTAGAACTACCTGCAGGTATCTACCATGTAGCGTCATCAAACGATATGACTACATATGAGAGTGCTTGCTTTGTAGCTAGAGAAATGGGAATAACTGAAGAAAATATAGAAAAATACATCCTTCCTAACACAGAAAGATACAGCGACAGATTTAGAGATTACAGATTGGATTCTTCAAAACTTGAAGAAATGGGAATAAAATTTGGAGATTTTAAATCAGATGTAAGAGAAGTTTTAAAAGATTTTTCTTTATCAAAATAAATATTACTTTGTATAAAAGCGGCCTAAATTTATAGGTCGTTTTTTTATTGGATTATATGAGAGAATTTTTGAAAGATTTCAAAATTGTCACCACTTATACTAATGCTAATATGTTAAAATAAATTAACTAGAAAATGTATACGGAGGGGATCTGTATGAGAAGAGAAAATTATAAAGATGAAGTCAACTTCACTGAGGAACAGATAAAGATAGATAGAAGGCGAGATCCAGCGATAGATTATAGTTATGATGACAAGGGAAGTATTTTTAGAAAGATGTCCAAATCTAGAGCTGAGAAAAAAATGCACAAAGAAGGTCATATAGGATATAGTGATATAGATAATTCGTCTAGTGATTATGATTTAGGAGACTACTATGATTCAAGTAATTATTATAATTCAAACGACTACGATGATTACGACGATGTAGATAGCAGCTATTCAAGTAACGATTATAATAGTTCAAGCAAGATAGAAAACAATGAAGTTTTTAATAAGGCTAAGTCTTGGATAGAAAATAATGCAAGTAAAGAGTCTAAAGATTTATTTAACACTCTAAAAAATGAATATAAGAATATACAGAGTAATGCAGATGCAAATAAAAGTAAGGGATTTTCCAAATCGGATAAAAAGACTAATAAAAAGTCAAAATCAGGTGGATACAAGACATGTAAAAACTGTGGAGCTCAGATGTACAGCGACGCAAAAGTGTGTCCTAAATGTGGAGAAGATCAAAATCCAAAAGGACTTTTAAACACTATTGCACCTATGATAGGAAAACTTGTGCTTATTATAGTGATAATAAATGTTGCAATTGGACTTATTTCATTTTTTGTAGACTCTGGAAATTCTAATGATTATACTGTAGAGCCAGTTACGAGTGAGCCATATATAGAGCTTTCAGAATATAAAAAAGAAGTTCCATTAAAATATATTGTACCTGAAAAAGATGTTATAAAAACAGATAAAGAAGAGGTTCGTGTAGGAGATGGAGGAGATATTCCAGCTGGAGAATATTTATTTGTAAAGAATGATAAGGATACTCCATTTGCAAGAATAGAAGTATATTCTGTTTTGGACAGAGAAAATGCTGAATTGTATGAGAATGTTAATAGAAATTATTATGCAAAATTAGACAATGGAGATACAGTTAAGCTAGATAATGGAACGCTTTATAGAGCAGATCAGGTAGAATTAGATATGACAAATGATGAAAATAAAAAAACTGGAATGTACAGGATTGGAAAGGACATAGGAGATACATTTACAATAGAGGGAAATAGCCAAACATATTTCGCAGTATTGGGTGAAGAAAACGAAATAATAGTAAATGGTTTTGTGGACGAAGGAGAATTATTAATAGATCCTGAGTTTATAAAGGATAATTCAATAGATGGAGAAGTTGCCAAATACATATTTGTAAATGGCGGAATAATAAATCCTCAATAAAGGAGAAAAGGGATGTTGCATAATTTGCACAGCCCTTTTCTTTCAACAAAACAACAATAATAAATAAAGGTAGTAAAAAAAATGAAAAAATTAAAATTATATAAGATAGCCCATTCTTAGATTTTCTTCTATTTCAAGATATTCTAAAAATGAAACGAAATCTTCGTCGTTATCAACAAAGCATGAGCAGTATTTGTACTTATTTAAGAATGAATCCAAATCTGAGAAAAGCTCTATAGCCTTTTTAATTTCAAATTCACTCATCATAACTGCTAATGATTCATTAGTTAATGTATTGATATTATTTGTATTTTTCATAAAATCGCCTCCGAATCTGCTTTTGTTTTACTTTATACTTAAAGTATAAACTATATTGGCGCAGTATAATGTGAGGAAAGAAAATTATTTTAAAATTTTTAGAAAATATTCTATATAAATAACTTGAAAAGATGTATATTATAAATAAGTACAAAAAAGAGAGGTATTAATATGGGTAAAATAGGTGCAGCACTTAATATGGTTATGTTGCTACAGAATAACGGAAAAATGAAAATTGAAGAAATTGCTAGAGAGTTAGAGGTTAGTAATAGACAGGTTCAGGAGTATAAAAGTGAGCTTGAACAAGCTGGGATATTTATTAATTCTCAGAGTGGAAAATACGGTGGATATTCTATAGCTCCAGGAAGTAGATATCTTTCTATCCCTGTGAGGGATATGGATCTTAGTATCTTGGATAGAGTATCTGATTTTCTAACAAAGTCTAATAATATGTATTCAGATGAGTATAAAAACTCTATAAATAGAATAAAATCTAATTTTAAAAAGAGAGAGTATATAGACGAGCAGGTTAAGTATTTTTATATTTATCCAGGTAGCAGTGTAAACAAGGAAAAAGAAATTAAACTTTGTGAGCAGATATCTGATGCATATTCTATGAAAAAGAAGATTGGAATAGGATATAAGTCAATAAAATCAGGAGAATCTGAGAGAGTTCTTCATCCATATGGAATATACAACTATGAAGGCGATACATATCTTATAGCATACTGTGAAAATAGAAAAGAAGTTAGGGATTTCAAACTGTGCAGAATCAGCAAGCTTAGCATAATGGATGAAAAGTATAAAATAGACGAAGATTTTGATATACATGAATACACTAAAAACTCTATTGGAAATTTCAAAGGAGAAGAAATAGAAATTCATCTAATTATAAGAGAGCCATTTGCAACTATAGTAAGTGAAAAAAGATGGAGCTCAAAACAGAGTATTAAGGAATTAAGTGATGGAAGCATAGAATTTAGAGCTAGAATGATGGGTTATGAGCAGATAAAAAGCTGGATACTTGGAATGGGACCTAATGTGACTGTTTTAGAGCCTAAAAAACTAGTAGATGATATAAAAGAAGATATAAAGAAAATGATGAGTACATATAACTATTAAAATAAAAAAGGATGTTGTAATTAGCTAAGTTTTACAACATCCAATTTTTATTTAATATTATTTTTTTGTTGAAAGTAATTTAATCTGTCTCCAAGCGTATTTTGTATCTCTTTCAAATTCTTTTTCGTCCATACCCCAGTTTATAGGCATTTTATCTGTGTATGGAGTAAAGCCAAATTTTGAGTATATATTAAGTGCTTTGTAGCTAGATACTTGAGATGTTAGATAGATATAATCTTTAAATCCTAACTCATTAAAAACATCTAATGCAGCAGAAACTAGGCATTTTGCAAGTCCTAGTCCTTGGCACTCTTTAGAAACTGCAACCCAGTGAATTCTTTGAAGAGTTTTTCCAAAATGATTTCCATCCCAGATTGAAGCTGTTGCAATATTTTTACCTTTACTATCTTGTATAAAGAAACACTTTTTATATACATCATCAGTACCATCTAAAAAAGTATCTTTAAAACATTTTAATGCATCTTCTAAATTTTCAAATTGGTCTAAATCAGTCTGAATCTGAGCCCAATCTTTTTCATAACCGTCCTTATATTTAACTATTGAAAATCCTTCAGGAAGGTCAAATTTAGGGTATTCTGTTGGATTATTTTTTTCCATAAGAACTTTTATATTTTTAAATTTATTGTACTCCATTTCAACATGAGGTATTCCAGCTTCCATATATACATCGGATACAGGAACAAAACCACATTTTGCATAAAGAGAGCAAACATATTCTTGTGCAGAAAGTGAGATACTATCTTCTTTTAAAGTTTCAGTAATAAATTCAACAGCTGCGTCGACCATTTTCTTTGCAAGTCCAGATCTTCTATATTCCTTTAAAACTAAAACCCTACCTATACCTGTATTTTCATAGTGGCTAAATTCTTTTGGAATTATTCTCAAATAAGCTATTATTTTATCTCCATCGTATGAGAACATATGATATGAAACCTTGTCAGTATCGTCAAAATCATTAACTTCAAATACGTGCTGCTCACAAGCAAAAACTTCGTATCTAGCTTTTGCAATTTCATAAAATTCGTTTAAACTAAGTTCGTTAAAATGCTTTATCTTAAACAAAAATATCAACTCCTATTTTATTAGTTTTTCTAAATTATACCATATTCACAAAAAATACAGAAATATTAGATTATTAATTTATAAAATTTGATTAAAAAAACGTTTTATTATGTTATTATAGTGAAGGAAACTTAAATTAGGAGAGGGAAAAATGCTAAATACTTTAACGACAATAATTTGTGCTTTACCAGTAGTTTATCAGTTTATAGAGATGGTAACAGCTAAAACTAAAAAACTACCAAAGGAAAAATTTGATACTACTCTAAAATATAGAGTGCAGTACCAGAAGTTCTTCTTATTAGCTATGGGAGCGTTTGGGCTTGCAGGAGTTATAATGACTGCTAGATTTGGAATGGAAAAAGCAGCAACTCCAAGAATGGTCATAAGCTGTATAATAGCGGTTATTTTTATTAAATTCTTGATGATGAAAAGTTGGAGAATAGAAATAGAAAAAGACGGGATTGAGGTAATAAGTCTTTTTGGTAAAAAATCTATACCATACAGTGAAATAGATAGTTTAAAATGTGAAGAAAATAAAAAAACTATCTATTCATCTGGGAAAAAAGTAGCTACGATAGCCGACACAGTTATAGGATTTAATGAAGTAATGAAGGTTTTAAAAAGAAAAAAGGTTAGAATTGATTACTAAGAATTATGGTTTGATGAGGAGGCTTAAAAAAAGTCTCCTTTTTAATTCGTTGAAAATTATTTGTAAATTTCTATAAATTGATGTTATACTATCTACTATGCTTTGAATAACAAATTAATTTAATAATTAATAAAGGAGGAGAGAATTTGGATAAAACAAGAAAACTTACCGAAGCATCGTTATTAACCGCGATATTTGTTGTTGTGACGATTATATCTGTAGGAAGTGGTATAGGATATGGGATATATTTAGATTATATTGTTCCATTATTCTACTTTATAATATATTTAAAATGCGGATCAAAATATACTGTTTTATCAGCTATGTCAGGATTGATGATTGTATTTGCAGTGCTTGGAAACCCTGGAACTGCTATCTGGGCGAGTCAGGGAATTATCTTGGGGATACTATGTGGTATTTTATCAGAGAAGAAAACTAGTCTAATGGACGATTTACTTCTTGGTACGCTTATAGGATCTATAATTATGGTGTTTATAGATATATACGCATCAAAATTAATAGGATATAGCTTTATTCAAGATTTCAAAGAAACAATATCTTATATGGCGAAGTATATGACTAAAAATGTTCCATCTTTTAGCAATTTTCCACCAGAATTTATACAGAGCTATTTTAGTACGGTATTCTATGTTTCAATAACATTGATACCTCTTGGAACTGTAGTAGGTGTTTATATAATAGGTTTATTTGTAGGGAATAGATTAAATGTATTAAAAGGGGAAACAAAGAAAAAATATGAAGTTATAAGACATTTTAGAACTTTCTCTAGGATGACGTTCTGTTCAAGAAATTTATTTTACATAATGGTTATCTACACTATGACCTTTAGCCTTATGAATAAATACGGAATAAAGACAAATATGGCTTATATTGATACAATAATGAATTGTTTCTTCTATTCAGGTCTTTATTTCTTAATAAGGGATTCTATTGCGGGAATACAGGGATATATGCTTACTAAAGGTAAGAGTATGGGACAGGTAAGATTATTTACAATACTATACTTATTTATTCTTTTAAGCTATTTCTGGTTAGCTGCGATTATAGCAATACTATACTTTATGAGTATAGATGTGAAATATGGACTTAGAGAGTTTTACGGTGAAAAAATGTCTACTCTATTGACAAATTAAGCGAAAAGACATATATTATAAATATATGTTTAAAATTTAAAGTTTTAATTTAATTAACAAAGGCTGAGAAGAAAAGAGTAGGATTTATGGGATTTTCAGAGAGCTCCAGGTTGGTGTGATGGAGTAGTTTTGTATATCTGAAGTACATTTTGGAGCCGCTTGCCTGAAATAATAGTAGGGTTTGACGATTTGCATACGTTATAATGCAGTGTCTATTATTTTGACACACTGAGTCGGATATCGCGAGGTATCTGAGAACTAAGGTGGTAACACGAGAGATATCTCCCGTCCTTTTTATTAGGGCGGGAGTTTTTTTGATTAAAAAATTTTTAGGAGGAAAAGTTATGAGTATATCTAAATTATCTGTAGATGAACAGATGAAGATCGTAATGAAAGGTGTAGACAGTCTTATAGATGAAAAAGACCTTAAAGAAAAATTAACTAAAGCACAGAAAGAAGACAAACCATTAGTAGTAAAATTAGGTCTTGACCCAAGTGCTCCGGATATCCATTTAGGACATACAGTTGTTCTTAGAAAAATGAAACAGCTTCAGGACTTAGGACATCAGGTAGTAATAATAATAGGGGACTTCACAGGTAAAATAGGTGACCCAACAGGAAAATCTAAAACAAGAAAAGCATTAACTACTGAACAGGTTCTTGAAAATGCAAAAACTTATCAGGAACAGATATTCAAAGTATTAGATAAAGACAAAACTATAGTAAGATACAACAGCGAATGGTTAGGAAAATTAAACTTTGAAGAAGTTATAAAACTAGCTGCTACAATAACTGTAGCAAGAATGCTTGAAAGAGAAGACTTCAAGAAAAGATACGAAGGACAGATGCCAATATCAGTTCACGAATTCTTCTATCCTTTAATGCAGGCATACGACTCTATAGCAATAGATGCAGACATAGAGCTTGGTGGTACTGACCAGAGATTCAACCTTTTAATGGGTAGATCACTTCAGAGAGAATTCGATAAAGAATCACAGGTTGTTATAATGATGCCTTTACTAGAAGGTCTTGACGGTGTAAACAAAATGTCTAAATCATTAGGAAACTACATAGGAATAGATGAAGAAGCTGGACTTATGTACCAGAAAGCTATGGAAATACCAGATGAATTAATAATAAAATACTACAACTTAGTAACAGACGTTCATCCTGATGCTGTAGCTGAAATAGAAGCTAAATTAGAAGGTGGAGCTAACCCAAGAGATATAAAAATGGGATTAGCTAAAGAAATAGTTACTCTATACCATGGAGAAGAAAAAGCTCAGGAAGCTGAAAACAGATTCAAGAGTGTATTCCAGAAAGGTAATATACCAGATGATATATTAACAGTTGAAGCTGATGCAGCTGACTTAGATATAGCTGGTATAGCTGTTGAAAACAAATTAGTTCCAAGTAAGAGTGAAATAAGAAGACTTGCTAAACAGGGTGGAGTAAAAGTTAACGGAGAAAAAGTTAACGACTTAAACGCTGTTGAAGCAAATGGAGAACTAGTTATACAGATAGGTAAAAAGAAATTCATAAAAATAGTTGTAAAATAAAAATAACAAAATAAATAAAGCAAACAAAAAACCCCCAGTTTTTCTGGGGGTTAATTTTTTATTATTGAACTTCTGGAGCTGTAAGTAAAGTAATTCCACTATTTTTTATTTTTTCTACAAAATCTGGATTATCTAAGAATCTTTCTTTTACATTTATATCGTTAGCTTTGTATATTCTTGATTCTATTTCTGCCATATATGCTGCAAATTCAAGTGGTGAATCAAATAATTCTTCATTTTCAGCATAGTACTGAGTAAGTTCTTTTCTTGTTCCAAGATCTGATAAGTAAAGAAGTTTTAATTCTTTTTTGCTTAGGTTTTCATCAGTATTTCCACAAGCAAATCTTACATCTTCAGCTGGAAGGTTAAGGAATACATCATTATATATTGTATCGTTTTTTATTATACTGTAGTTAAAGTCAGATATTTTTTTATCAGAGAATATATTGTAGTTATATATCATACAGACCATTAAATATTTGTCAAATAAATCAGGGTATTCTTCTGAGTTTTCAATAACAAAGTTTTCTATATCCTTTAAATAGTCGAAGTATACTCTTTTTAATAAGTCCTGTTTAGTTTTAAAGTAATATGTAAAGTTACCAAGAGTTATGTTTGTATTATCACATATTTCCTGGATAGTCGTCTTAGAATATCCTTTAGTGTAGAATAATTTTTTTGACTCTTCTACTATGTAATTACAAGTATTAAGTCCTTTTTTATATCTGTTCATAAAATCCTCCTAAAGATTAATTAAATCTCATTTATTTTAAATTTTGGTATAATTATAGCAAAAGGGTATGAAATTAAAGCGAATAAATTATAAAAAAACAGTGACTTCAAATATCTAAAGATTTGAAAATATAAATGAATTTAAAGGCAAATAGATAAAACAAAACTAGAAAATGTATTTACAAAATATTTTTTTTATATTAAGCTATAAACTGGATATATTTATTATTACCGTTCTTTAAGAATAAATAAAAATTAGTATTAGTTTAATATTAATTTTAATATTATAAATTTGGAGGGAGTCTATGAAAAAATACATAGGGGAAATAGGTCTTTTTATAGTAGCTATAATTTGGGGAGGCGGATTTGTCGCAACTCAGGCTGCATTAGATGGTGGGCTTACCACATCACAGATAATGACATTAAGATTTTTTATATCAGCGGTGTTAATGACAGTTATATTCTTTAAACAGATAAAGAATAATCTATCTATGGGGACAATTAAAGTTGGAGTTATACTTGGAATTTGTTTATTCTTAGGATTTTTCCTACAGACATTAGGATTAAATTATACAACTCCATCAAAAAATGCATTTATAACATCAGTAAATGTCGTAATAGTTCCATTTATAGGATTATTACTTTATAGAAGAAAAATTGATAAATTTGGTATGGCAAGTAGTTTTATGGCAATAGTAGGTATAGCAGTTTTATCTCTTAGTGCGGATTTTACAGTTAACTTAGGAGATGTTCTTACATTATTATGTGCATTTGGATTTGCATTCCAGATATTCTTTACAAGTGAATTTGTTAAGAACCACAATCCAGTAGCATTAACTGCTATACAGTTCTTTACAGCATTTGTTTTATCATTTATCGCTCAGATATTTATGGGAGAATTAAGTATTCACTCAACTGCATCTGGATATATGGGAATACTATACCTAGCTGTGTTCAGTACAACAGTATGTTTCCTACTTCAGACAATATGTTCAAAGATGGTAGACGGAACAAGAGTTGCGATAATTCTTTCTACAGAGGCTGTATTTGGAACAATATTATCTATAATAATACTTGGAGAACCAGTAACATTTAGAATGATCATAGGTAGTTTAATAATATTTGCATCAGTAATAACAGCTGAAACAAAATTATCATTCTTACCGTTTTTTAAAAATAAACAATAAAATTTAAAAAAATATAAATTAAATGTTTAGAAGAATGAAGCTAGGGTATAATTATTACCGTAGTAAAGAAAACCTGTTAGACTTAACAAAAATAACATTTTATTTACATTGCTATTATTTAAAATATAAAAGATAAAATAGTATATTTAAAAGAAAAATAATAAAAAAATGTTTTAAAGATTTAAGTCAGGGTATATAATAGACATAGGGTTGGAAACAACTGATTATCAAATAAAAAATAATTAAACTAACTTTAGGGAGGAATTCTAAAATGAAAAAATGGGTTTGTACAGTATGCGGATATATACACGAAGGAGAAACTGCACCAGCAGAATGTCCAGTATGTAAAGTAGGAGCAGATAAATTTGAAGAAATGGCCGGAGATAGAGTTTGGGCTGATGAACATAGAATAGGTGTTGCTCAGGGTGTTGATGAAGAAATAGTTGAAGGATTAAGAGCAAACTTCACTGGTGAATGTACAGAAGTTGGTATGTACTTAGCAATGTCAAGACAGGCAGATA
>SAMEA3387515__coassemble_1889_pt1 | contig 31983 bp, 21 predicted proteins | sample SAMEA3387515__metabat2_high_PE_011 | metagenome-assembled genome bin SAMEA3387515 (sample SAMEA3387515) | Felis catus | biome: Faeces | place: United Kingdom | collected 2012 | reverse complement strand
ATAATAAATTTAACTTTTATTTATTTTGATAGTCCACTCTACGGGTAGCAGTTCAGATGCATTAACTGCAGCAAACTTAATAGCACAGACAAATGCACCAGTAGTATTAGCTACAGATAAATTATCAGATGAGCAGATAGATGCTATAAGATTAAGAGCTCAGAAAGCTGATTCATTATATCAGGTAGGACATGGTGTAGATAGATCTGTAATGGAAACAATAGCATCTAAATTAGGATTATTAAACAAATAATTCAAACTAAAAGTAAATAATACAATTTACATACTAAAGGCGAGGAATTTTTCCTCGTCTTTTATTTTTACAAAAACTAAAAAAGACAAAAATAGGCTTGCTTTTGTAAGTCTATTTTTGTCTTTCTGATTTATAACAAACATGCGTTCTTATATAGTCTATTAAATTTTTAATATAGTTTCATAATTTTTTATCTTATTTCACTAGAAGTATTTTTAGTTCACAAAACGCAATTTTTGAAGTTTATGTTTTAAAAATCAAACGATTAATTGTTTACTGTTGTATAATCCTTGCAAAAATCAAACGATTAGCAATTAATCATTGCATAATCCTTGCAAAAATCAAATGATTAGTAATTAATCGTTGCACACACTATTAATTAGATATAGTATATCTGACATTTCTGCCTTTACCTTCTTTTTTAATAGCTCCTTTTTCGATAAGATTATTGCAATATCTAACACTCTTATACGAACTAATTCCTAAAGTTTCTGTATTAATCTTATTTGTAGTAAATCCTCTGTTTTTAATAATATTTAAAATCTCTCTCTCAACATCATTAAATTTTGAATTAACTAAAGTGATTTCATTGTTTTTTAAATCATTACCTTTAGATTCCTCTCCAACAACATCTGGACCTAAATCACTATCTTCACAGCTGAATTCCTCATTAATCATATACTTCTTACCCCTACCAAAGCCTTCTTCTATCAAGAATCCTCTATTTACCATACTTCTAAGCATATCCGTAATGTCATTAGGATGTAAATCTGTAACACACTGCATCCTTGCATTAGTTACCTCATCCTCAGTTATCGCCGTCACAAGAATTTTTATCTCGTCTGCATTCAATAAATCCAAACTATTTCCATAAATCTCTTTCAATTTTCCCATATATACCTCTGGTACCAAAGAAATCATATTCAGTTTTAGCACAACTTCATTTGTAGCAAAATTTTCTTCTAGTATAGGAACTGCCCACTGCTGCTCTTTCCAAGCTTTTAATATCTTAAAAAATCCTGAACCTATATTCTCACCAAATCCTATCATTCTAAACATCTTTTGAATAAATGGATTTCTACATTTACTAGTCCCACCCTTGTAAATATCAGCAACAGGAATCTTCAAGCAACCAGGATTATAAAATTCAAACCTATCTTTAAACTTTTTAATTCTTAAAGTTCCCTGTACAGAATAATCCCCATGAACAATAGCATTTACAAAGGCTTCACGAATTGCCCGATGAACAGGGGTATCGTCAATTCTTGTTATCCCGTTTAACTTAAATGGAATTGGAATATCCTCGGACAACTTATTTATAACTATAGTAAAGAAATTAAAAAGATTGCTTTCCCATCTTCCATCGATTGTAAATCTTTCATTGTATCTCAAATCCTCATCCACATCTACCATTTTTAGATAGTCTAAATCAAAATAAGGAAAATAACTTCTGATACTAACACTTTTCCCAAACATCAAAAGACCTGCAACTGTCAACCAAACTTTTTTAGTCTTTCTATCCTTATCCATAGCACCTAATTGAATAAGAAACTCCTCATCAGTCAAATTATGCCATGCATGGTTAAGATTTATAACAGAGAATCTATTTCTATACCGATTCACAGTTGGCATATCAAGATCATCCATATCATAATACTCCAAAATTGAAGAATCGAATCCTTTTTCCGAAGCATCTCTAAACATTGCATTGACTTCATCTTGTGAACACTTATAATCACCTTCATAATTTCGTTTATAAGTTCCATTATATGGATTATTATTTAAATATATTGGCTTATCTATATAACTAGCTCTTGGAACTTCAATCTTTATAACTTTTTTATGATTTATATTTATTACTTCAACATTTTCTTCCATTAATATATTTTTATTTACTTTATTACCATTTATAGTACTCCAAAAATCTTTTAACATTTTTTCTACAGATTCAACTCCTGATATATCAAATCTTTCCTCTTTGTCAAATCTTTCCTCTACACCTAACACAATTGTTCCCCCGTTTGTGTTAGCCATTGCAGAATATGTTTCCCACAAGTCTTTTGGAACACTATTTTTCGCTTTTTTGAATTCTATCTCACTATTTTCACCTATTTCTATAAGTTCAAATATATCCATGTGTGCTCCCTCCTTTGAAATATATTTTTTGATTTTCTTTATTTAAATAAGTATTTTTGTTTAGTTATGTAATCTATTTTAATTATATCATTTTTTAGTACTCATTTTGAAATTTATTAATCATATAATGAATGATTTTAGATAAAAAGCATCTGTTCTTGTTGGGATTGATTTTTGTAAGACTATTTTTTATGTGATTTTTTGTCTTTTTCTTACATTTATATAGTCTTTCTGTAATGGAGTTTGTGGTCGGGGGTGTTCGCGTCGCGCGCTAGTACAATAAAACTGTGGAAGAATAAAGAATTGCGTCGAAAGAGCAAGAGAATAGAGAAAAAAAGAGATGTAACGAATAAAAAAGGAAAACGGAGGTAAAAAGATAATGAATAAGAAAAGATTATCAGTAGTAATGGCAGGAGCGATGTTAGCGAGTGCAGTAGCGCCAGTGATGGCAGCAGAAGTGCAGAAGAGTGAAGTAAGTGCAAATGAATTAGGATTATTACAGGAAGAAGTTAGAACATTAGTTGAATCTGCTAGATTTGCAGATGTTGCTGAAAATGGAACATTAGCAAATGAATCAATATACACTGTATATTTCAATAAAAACAAACAGGAAAACTTAACTGCAGATGCACCTACTCAGACTTGGCAGGATGCATTTAATTCATTAAGAGTTGGAGATGTTGTAAGAGTATACACAAAAGGAGCTAAAGAAATAGATGGTAAATACTACCATGCTGAAACAAAAGTTGATGTTCCAAGATATACTAAAGATGATTTAAAAGATTTACCAAGAGTTTTAACTGCCAATGGTTTGGTTGGTGAAAATAAAGTTATAGAAAGTGTAACATATGATGAAACACTTGGCGAAACTGTTATAGTATATAATGATGATACAAACGTTCCTGGATTAGAATCTTCAAAATCAGTTTCAATAGCTGAAGGTGACCAGAAAATAAAATTAACAGCTGCAGGTGTGGTTGTATATAAAGGTGTAGATGGAAAAGAACACTTTGCAACAGCAGAAGTTCCTACTCCAGAAACATTCGCTGGATTTGTATTAGATAATACTAAGGTTGCTAATCCAGTTCCATACGCAACTGAATTAGTAAAAGAATATGTAATAACACCAGGTGGATACAACTTTGATGTATCTGACTTATACGATGGATTATTCTTAACAGACAAATGAAATGAATTCTTCGAAATGTTAAAAGATGCTGTAGCAGCTGATAGAAATGTTAAAGTTGTTATAGAAGATAGAAATGGAAACCACTACACAGTAAGTAATTCTCAGAACGAAAGTGCTATAAAATCAGCAGAAAAAAATATATACGATAGCATAAAATCTTACAAAGATGTATATAGATTCGAAGTTAAATTAGCTGCAAAAGGTGATTTAAAAGAAGAAACATATGTAATATCAGGAAAAGATAAAAAAGAAGTAGCAAGATTAGCTTCTTGGATGTTAAAACCTCAGGCAAGAGTTGACAAGTTCGAAGGTTCTAACAGATATGAAACTGCAGTATTATTAGCAAAAGAATACGCTGGATTAAATGGACCAAAAGTTACTAACAATAATCACAGTAATAGTAAAGAAATAAAAGATATAGTATTAGTAAATGGAAATGCTTTAGTAGATGGATTAGCAGCAGCTCCTCTAGCATCTTCTCTAGCTGGAACAAACGAAAAAGTTCCTACTTTATTAACAGAAGCAGATCACTTACCAAAAGAAACTGTTAAATTCTTAAAAGAATTAATGGCTGATCACTTAGTAGGAAACAATAAATCTGCAACAATACATTTAGTAGGTGGAGAATCAGTTCTTAACAAATCATTAGAAAGAGAATTAAGATCTTTAGGATTTGGAATAGTAAGATATGATGGTGAAAACAGAGAAGAAACTTCATTAGCAGTTGCTAAAAAAGTTAATGAATTAAACAGAACTAACAACGAAGCATTCGTAGTTGGTGGAACTGGTGAAGCAGATGCTATGTCTATATCAGCAGTAGCAGCAGATCAGAAAACTCCTATAATAGTATCTAATGTACATGGATTATCAGAAGATGCTATATATGAATTAAAAGGAATGGATGCAACAATAATAGGTGGAAAAAGTGTAGTATCATCAGAAGATGAAAAAGCATTAAGAGAAGAAGCTAAATCTGTAAACAGAATATACGGAAATAACAGAAAAGCTACAAATGCTAAAGTAATAGAAAAATACTACAACGAAGCAGGATTCGCTAATAGTGTAGGTAATGCAGAAAATGTAATAGTAGCAAAAGATGGTATAAGAAACAAAGGTGAATTAATAGATGCATTAGCAGCAGCAAATATGGCAGCAGTTAAAAAAGCTCCAATAGTACTTGCTACAGATAGCTTATCAAAAGAACAGACATCAGCTATAAACTCATACGCAAATGATGCTTACGGATTATTCCAGGTAGGTGGACAGGTAAATAGAGATGTAGTTAAATCAATAGCTAGAATGTTAAACTTAACAAACAGATAGTCAGAACTATATAAATAATATATTAAAAGGCGAGGAACTTTTCCTCGTCTTTTCTTTTGAAAAAAAACAAAAATAGGCTTGCTTTTGTAAGTCTATTTTTGCCAATACAACTTGAGACAAACATACGTTCCAGAAAAAACTATAACTTAGCATATAAAATCCAATAGTACAGAAAAATAATAAAAGAAAAGGGGTGAAATATTTGAATAAAAAGAAAGCGATATTTCTCATTGTTCCATTTCTAATCATAACTTTCTCAATAGGAATAATAAACCTATTAATAGAAGACAAAGAAATGAGCAAAGCAGAAAATAGAAACTTACAAAAAATGCCTACAATACAAAACATTAAAGAAAAGAATTTTACAAGATTATTTGACACATACTACACTGACCAATTTCTGTTTAGAGATTTGTTTATAAAAGCAGACATAAAATGGCAATTATTTACTAAAAAATCTAATATAAAAGGTTTTTACATAACTGATGATAATTGGATTATGGGTGGAACTGAAACCACAAAAAAAACAAACTCTGATTATGAAAATACAGTTAATAAAATAAAAAATATAGAATGCAAAGTAAAAGAAAGCAACAAAAAATTCTACTACACTTCACTACCACATAAAGTAAATACATTGACATTTAAATATCCCAAAAAGTATGTAGAAAGCTTTGGAATGGAAAATCACGAATTATTTTTATCTATGCTCAAAGATGAAGAGATAGATGTTATAGATGTAGGAAAGTATTTTTTAAATAAATTTGATAAAGATAAACTAGAAGATTTCTATTTTAAAACCGACCATCATTGGAATGCAAAAGGCACTTATGAAGCTTTTAGATATATAATTGATGACTTAAATGATAAAAAAGAGATAAATATAAACTTAAATGATTATAATTACAAAACAGATTATGTAGAGGGAAAAGAGTTTTTAGGTAGTTATAATAAAAATTTGTATGGGTTATTTAGCAAGGAAGAAACAGTTCCTTACGTATACATGGATAGAAAATATAACAATAAATATTATATAAGAGAAGATGGTAAATTTAAGGAAGTAGATGAGAAAAATATCTTTGCTTCTGGAATATATAAATCCGAGATAAACTACGAATCAGCTTATATGGCGAATATCGGATACTGTAAGGTAGTAAATAATGATGCAAAGACAGATAAAAAAATAATGCTTATAAGAGATTCATATCAAGCACCACTTACATTATTACTGTCAGACATATTTGAAGAAGTTGAGATTGTCGATTTAAGAATGGCAGATATGAAATTGAATGACATTATAGAAAATAGCGATAGTGATATGGTTATGATGATGTTTAATAATGGATTAAATGTAGATGAGATGCTATCAAACATTAAGCGATAGAAAGGACGGAAGGTATGGTATTTAGTAGTTTAGTTTTTTTATTTGTATTTTTACCAATAGTATTAACTATTTATTATTTAGTTAATAAAAAATACAAAAATTATTTACTTTTATTGGCTAGTTTATTCTTTTATGCTTGGGGAGAACCAACGTATGTTTTAATAATGCTTCTTTCAATATTTGTAAATTATTTATGTGGAATATTAGTGGATGAAAATAAAAATAATAATTTAAGAAAAATAGGTGTGCTAATTTCAGTTGTGTTTAATATAGGTATGTTAGGAATATTTAAATACAGTGGATTTTTAATGAAAAATATAAATGAGTTATTAAAAATATCTTTACCAATTCCTAAAATAGCATTACCATTAGGAATTTCATTTTTTACATTTCAAGCTATGAGCTATGTTATAGACGTTTATAGAAATGATGCTAAAGTTCAAAGAAATATCTTGAACTTATCTTTATATATAAGTCTATTTCCACAGCTTGTTGCAGGCCCAATAGTAAGATATCAGACTGTAGCAAATCAAATTAATGAAAGAAATCATAGTATAGAAAAATTTGGAGAAGGTGTGAGAAGATTTATTATTGGATTAGGCAAAAAAGTTATATTGTCTAATTCATTAGGTATGTTAGCAGATTCTGTGTTTGGAACACAAGTATTTAAACTTACAGTTCTTTCATCTTGGCTTGGAATAATAGCATATTCTTTACAAATATTTTTTGACTTTAGTGGATATTCAGATATGGCAATAGGACTTGGAAAAATGTTTGGGTTTGATTTCTTAGAAAATTTTAATTATCCATATATATCACAGTCAGCATCTGAATTTTGGAGAAGATGGCATATATCTTTAGGATCTTGGTTTAGAGATTATGTGTATTTCCCACTTGGAGGAAGTAGATGTGGAACTTTTAGAACATATTTAAATTTATTTATAGTATGGTTTTTGACTGGCTTTTGGCATGGAGCAAGTTGGACATTTATAGCATGGGGCTTGTACTTTGGGTTGTTGATAGGTCTGGAAAAATCATTCTTAGGTAAAATTTTAAATAAGGTACCTAAATTTGTTAGACACATATATTTATTGTTAGTGGCGATGATTGGCTGGATTTTCTTTAGAGCAGATAGTTTTAGTTACTCAATAGAGTTTATAAAAAATATGTTCTTCTTAGGAACTGATAAATTATACGATGGATTAGCTATTAGTTATTTAAATGATTATTATTTTGTAATATTGATTTCTATAGTATTTAGTATGCCAGTTGTAAAATGGATTAAGAAGAAGGTTGTTAATATGAAAATAGTTGGTGTGAAACTGATTAATATAAAAGATGATACTTTGGGAAAATATTTATTAGAAAATGATGTGTTAGAAGATGATATATTAGAAAGTAATTTGTGTTATGTATTAAATTCAATTGTTTACACCTCAGTATTTTTAATTGTGATATTTAAGTTGGTAAATTCGACATATAATCCTTTCTTATATTTTAGATTTTAAGGTTTTATTTTAATGTTTTGTATATATTTTATTCGTTTAGAAGTATATATTTTATATATTAAAAACAGTTGTTCTTTTGTAGTGATATTCATAAAAAGGGACTATCCGTTAACATTAGTTAATAAGATAGTCCCTTTTATAACTTTTTAATTATATTTCACGTTTATTATTTCATATCATTAAATACACCTTTATCTATATTCTTATAGTATAGCCATAATACTTGCCAAGAATAGTCTATACAATAATTATAATAAGCCAAACAATTATTCATAATTATAGACCTAATTTGTTCTGTATAATTGTTTTTATCTAAATCTAACTATTCATTACACTTAGAAATTATTTCTTTAGCTTCACTATTAAAATATTCTATATTATTTATAAAGAAAACATTCATATTAGAATATCTTAACAAAGAATTGAGACCTTTTTTTATAAAGTTCCAAGAGGCTGAAAACTTCTTCTCTTCTCCAAACTCATCTATAAATTCAACAAACTTTTCTTCCTCACCATCATAAGAATCTGCAAAATCTTCAGCTGAACCTACTTTTTTAGAGCCATCCATATTTCTCTCACCATGAATAACATGGTCTAAATTACAAGAAAAATAATAAATTTCCAATGGAATATCTCCGCACTTTTCACCTTTTATAACTGGTTCAAGTTTATTTGATTTAAACTTATTTCTTTTTCTAATATTTTCTACATTATTTGTATATATTCCATCATCTTCATATCTAAGTTCTCCATCTATTTCAGAATAATATACAGCTTCATCTGGAACATAACATCCATCAGTATCTGATATTACTACTATTTTCTCTATATCCTCTCTTGAAATTCCTCTATTCTCAAATAAAAATAACTGAAGTTCTATTTCTATTAACTCAACAAGAGTTTTACTCTTATATTCTTTAGAATTATTTGAAGAAAGATCACATCCTACAACCTTAAAGAATACTGTATCGTTTATAAGTTCTGAAATTATAGGTTTTAATGCTACTCTATCACTTTTTCCTTCAACCATAAGCAGAAAGACTTTTTTCTTAGGTTTAATTTTCTTCTTTACCATAAAGTTTACCTGCCTTTCTAAATGCTTTTTCTATCCTATAATCTCTAGTTTCGTTATATATATCTTCTTCCTGACCACCAAGTAATATTGCAGAATAATAAAAATCCCTAATATTATTATTTGAGTTTACTCCAGAAAGATAAATATACCTATTATCTGGATTAACAGTTGTAAAAATAATAGACTTATATGGAAGTTTTTCAAGTGGTCTTAAATTATGTGAAGTGAATATAAACTGACCTTTTGCCGAATCATTGAATATACTTAATATTTCTCCTAGTAAATATTCATGTATACCTGAATCAAACTCATCAACCATCAAACAAACAGATTCTTTATTATATGCTGCAACAAGTGCACTTGTTATAGATATAATTCGTTTTATACCTTCTGATTCATATACAAGCGGAATATTTTTTCCATCTCTTATACTAACTAATTCAAAACTAATTCCTTCTTCACCATCTTTTGTAAGCTGATTCTTCTCATTTACAATTCCTATTTCAAGAGAAGGAACAAGAGATTTTATAATAATGCTAATCTGTTTAACTACGCTTTTGACATCTTCAAATACATTTATTGGTAAAATATTTGGTTCAAATAAATTAATTGCTATCCTTCCCCTTTTTAATTTTTCGCTACCCTGTAAATATAAATTAAGTGAAACAAATTTATCAAGATATATGCTTCCCATTACATCATTTTTTATTATAATCAAATCTCTAACAGAAAAATATTTAAGTATTCTAACAGCCCAAAGTAAATCTTTATCATCTTTACTTGCCATTTCTTCAGCTATTCTATCTTTTGCACCATTTCCAAATATTAATGACGCGTCTGGATTTAGTCCATACAATACGTCTGAAAACATCATTGTATCTTTTGATATAGTTTTTTTAATCTTTGAATAAGTAATTTTTCCAGAATTAGCTTCAAATAAAGTTCTCTTTCTAATCCATTTACCATCTTTAAATTTTTTAAGTGTCAATTTTTCATAATCTATAATATATTTAGTACTATTCTTATCATCAGAAAACTCATCTTTAGATTGAATAATTTCAAAGTTATAATCTACTAATCCTTTGAATTCATCACAATCTACATAAAAATTATATTCTAATTTCGCTTTATTTGTACTTGTATTAATCATACTTCCTATGTAATCAGGAAGTTTTTTTCCTTCTAGTATAGATTTTAAAATATCTGTGGCTTCAAGTACTGTTGATTTTCCAGAACCATTTTGTCCATAAATCCCAAGAATAGATCCAGATTCTAAAAAATTGTTATTTTCTATTTCATTTAAACTATTGATTTTTATAGAACCGTGGCATACGTTTTTTATTCCTTCTATTGTTATACCTACTATTCGTATAAATTCTTTCATATATTTTCACCTTCTTTGTAGTTTATTTTTAGTTGAATATTATTTTGCTTTATATTATATATAATATCACTTTTCCATAATATTTCATATTTTTTGTATGAAATATTATGAAAATAGGTTGTTCTGGAGTTTGTTTAATATTCTGTCTTCAAATTAAAGTTTGTGGTTGTGTTCATTCCGTCGAATAAAACTGTGGAAGAATAAAGAATTGCGTCGAAAGAGCAAGAGAATAGAGAAAAAAAGAGATGTAACGAATAAAAAAGGAAAACGGAGGTAAAAAGATAATGAATAAGAAAAGATTATCAGTAGTAATGGCAGGAGCGATGTTAGCGAGTAGTGTATCGCCAGTGCTAGCAGCAGAAGTTACTAAAACAGAAACAAGTGCAGATAACCTAGGGTTATTAATACAGAATGTAAGAGAAAAATTAAACTCAAAAAAATTCGAAGATGTAGTTAGAAATAAAGAATTAAGAGGAAAATCAATCTACTTTGTAAAAGTAGATGGTGAAACTAAAACTTTAGATGCTGATTCTACTCAGACTCAGTTCCAGACAGTTTTAGGAAACTTAAAACCAGGTCAGAAAGTAGAAATATGGACAAAAGCTCACGTTATAGAAACAGTAGATGGTGTAGATAAATACTATGCATACAAAGAAGTTGCACCTACTTATACATCTACAACATTAGAAGCTGCATTACAGAAATTAACAGGAAATACTACTACAGGTTCAGCACAGACTGCTACAGGAAATTATACTAATGTAGTTAAAACAGCTGAATTAAATGTTGAAAAAACAAAACTTACAATAACATTTGATAACGATACAGCAACTTGGTTACCTAATACTCTAGTATTAGAAGAAGGAGCTGAAGTATTAGACTTAGAAAAATACATAGATAGAGATACTAAAGATGAAGTTAAAGTTGATGGTGCTATAGTAGCTACTAAATTTGATGTATTCCCAAAAGCAGTTAAAGATAAAGTAGCAGTAACAGATGGCAAAGAAAAAGTTGAAGAAATAACAATAACATCAGGTGGAAACAATGTATCAGTAGATGATATATACGATGGTGTAATGTTAACAACTAAAGGACATGATTTCTTCTCTGCAATAAAAGAAGCTGAAACTTTAAGAGGAACAACTCGTTCATTAAAAGGAAATGCAAAAGGTGGAACAGCAACTATAACTAATAAATCTGATATAGCAGATGCTATAGTTGAAATAGATGGTAAATACTCATTCTCTATAACAGTTGCAATTGGTAATGGTGTAACAGAAGCAGCTATATTTACAGTAGTTGGAACAAATGAAAAAGCTACAGAAAGAATGGCTGAATGGATATTAGCTGGAAAGGCAAAAGTAGATATATTAGCAGGATCAAATAGATATGCAACAGTAGTACAGATAGCAAAAGAATACGCTGGATTAACAGATGCAGTTGCATCATCTGGAACTAATACTGGAAAAGCAAATATAGTATTAGTAAATGGAGAATCATTAGTAGATGGATTAGCAGCAGCACCATTAGCAGCAGCTAAAACAAATAACGTTCAGTTAGCAGGTGAACTTTCAGCTTCAGAACATGCAGCACCAGTATTATTAACTGCATCAGATAAATTACCAAAAGAAACAAGAGCATACTTAAAAGATGTTATAGGAAAATTAGCTATAAACAACGTTAAAGCAGCAACAATCCATATAGTAGGTGGAGAATCAGTAGTATCAAAAGGAATAGAAAGAGAATTAAAATCATTAGGATTCTCAGTAGAAAGATACGGTGGAGATAACAGAGAAGAAACTTCACTAGAAGTAGCAGATGCTATAGGAACAACAACTGAAGCATTCGTAGTAGGTGCAGAAGGTGAAGCAGATGCAATGTCAATAGCAGCAATAGCAGCTAATAAAGCTGATGTAAAACCTATAATAGTAGCTAAAAAAGGCGGAATAACAGAAGATGCTCTATATGAATTAAGAGATGTAGATGTAACAATAATAGGTGGAGAAAATGCTATATCAAAAGCTAAAGAAGAAGAAATAGGATTAGAAGCTGATTCAGTATCAAGAATAGCTGATAAAAATAGACAGGAAACAAACTCTAAAATAATAGCTAAATACTACACTAAATCATTCGGAAATGCTAAAAATGTAGTAGTAGCAAAAGATGGACAGCACAACAAAATGGAATTAGTTGACGCATTAGCAGCAGCTAACTTCGCATCAGAAAAACAGGCTCCAATAGTACTTGCTACAAATAAATTATCAGATGAACAGATAAATGCATTAGAATTAAATGCAGGATCAACAGCAGAAGCATTATATCAGGTAGGTATAGGTGTAGATAAAGATAACGTAGTAAAAGTAATAGCTCAGAGATTAGGATTAGCTAACTAATTAAAAGTAAATAGTTAAATTTACATACTAAAGACGAGGAAAATTTCCTCGTCTTTTCTTTTTACAGAAATTAAAAAAGACAAAAATAGGCTTGCTGTTGTAAGTCTATTTTTGTCTATATAATTTATTACAAACATACGTTCTTTTATATTATTACTTAATTTTTTAATTCTACTTTTTACTATAAACTTTAAGATAGTATATCAACACATTTTTTAATTGAGACTTGACAAGGATTTGAAAGTTCATTATTATTTAGATATTTCTTTATATCTCTTCCATTAAATACCTTAAACTCTTGCGCATCAAAATCAGATTTTAAAACTACTTCCTCAAATCCTGATTCTTTAGATAATGTTGCAAAATATAAATCCGACAAGATATTACAATCTTCCATTAAACATTTTTTTACATTCTTCATAAAGCTTATCTTTCCAACATTTTTCAAATTTTCTTTTTTTAAAAAGGATTCTAGGACAATCTTACACTCTATACATTCTACAGAAATAATGTCTTTCTCAGATGCTTTATCGTTTTCAACTGATTTACTAATACATACTAGATCAATATCTTTATTATCTATTTTACGATTTTCTCTTAAAAATAAACTTTCTCTTACCTTTTCAACAAAACTATTTTCATATCTTTTTAAAGGAGAGATTTCTAGCATAATAAGTTCTAAAAATCCCCCTCGTCTACTATCTATAATAATTTTACTTTCACTTTCTTCTAATGTATAAAATTTATAGAGAATATTTTTAAATTCATTTGTTTTTTCTATGTTTTCTTTAATTTTATCATATAAAAATATTCCTTCAATAAATTTTTCTAAATCTTTTTCATTACATTCTTCGTCCATTATTGTCAATATAAAAATTGTCATATCTAAATATTCTTTATTATTCATTATAAAATCAAATAACTGTTTCGTTTTATCATCAATGACCAATTGCTCTTTTAAGCGTTTTTCTTTAAATGTTACTTTCATTTATATCTTAATACTTATCCTATTGTATAAGGTTCTATAATTAATGGACTATATCCCATTCTAGTTGTTATTGAACTTATTATTTCTCTCGCATATGGCCATATATTTATTGGAACATTTATATTTATAAAGTTTTCTATATTTTCTTCACCTACATCTGATAATTTTATATTTTTTAGAACATATTCTATCTTATAAATGAAATTAATTTTAAATACAATATTTTGACATTCATCCTTTGTTTCTACAGAAAAGTTTACATTTATACATAATTTATTATCTTTTAATTCGTAATTATTTGCTGTATATACCAAATTTACAGATAAGGGAACATTTTTTTTACTTATTTCTTCATCATTATCAATAGTATCGACTAAAAGCTTTTTTAATTTTATTTTATCTATTCTTATATTTTTCACAAAATTGTTATACTCGATCATCTACAACACCTCTAATTCTTAAAATTTATGCGGCTATAATAAATTTTGATGTATTATTTTCATAATTATCCTTATTCATATTATTTTTTATTTTATAGTATTTATTACTTTTATCAATATTTTCTAAAAACATTTCTACTTTTTTTATCATTTCTTTATTTGTCATTTCACTATTTATATATTCTTCTGTATATTCGATTAATATAGATGGTATTTGGATTATAAAGTTTAACGATATATTATATTTATTACCACTTTCACTCTCATTAATTACATTAAAATACTTTATTAGATTGTTAATTCTTTTTATCAAATTCTCTATAAAGCTAATTTCTCCATTTGAATACGCTTCTTTTAATATATTATCTATAGCTAGTAATGGCTTTTTATTAATCCAATTTTTAAGCCATTCAGATTTTCTTTTTTCCTCTTTTTCTTCCAAATATTCTGCTATTTTTTTTATTTCTCTTTTCATACGACTATTTAAATTTTCTAAATCAATATTTTCATAATCTGCGATATTATTTTCAAAATTGAAATTTTCACTGTATTCATGGATGAATTGTTTTTTTTCTATTATGTATTTTTCTTTACTCTTATTATTTTTCATAAAATCACCCTCTCCTTTAAGATAATTATATATTTTTCAAATAGTTCCTTCAATACCTTATTTATATTTTCTGATATTTGTCAAGAAAAATAAATATTTAATAGTATACCTATTATTTCTTTTTATATTTGTATTAAATATCAAGATGACTTTATTTGCATTTTGTGGTGGTGTTGGGGCGCTCCGTACAATAAAACTGTGGAAGAATAAAGAATTGCGTCGAAAGAGCAAGAGAATAGAGAAAAAAAGAGATGTAACGAATAAAAAAGGAAAACGGAGGTAAAAAGATAATGAATAAGAAAAGATTATCAGTAGTAATGGCAGGAGCGATGTTAGCGAGTGCAGTAGCGCCAGTGATGGCAGCAGAAGTGCAGAAGAGTGAAGTAAGTGCAAATGAACTAGGATTATTAATGGATGAATTAAGAACATTAGTAACATCAAAAACATTCTCAAATGTAAAAGAAAATAATCCTAAAAATGGAAACACTCAGTTACCAGATTTAAGAAATAAGTCAGTATATTCAATATACGTAAATGGTAGAGATACTGGATTAGATGCAAACTCTACTCAGGCACAGTGGCAGGCTATATTCAATAAATTAAACAATGGAGATAAAGTAGAAGTATTCTCTAAAGGATTCAAAGAAGTAGATGGAAAAGTATTAGGATACGAATATAAAGAATCAACTCCTAAAAAATTCGAAGCAAAAGAATTAGAAGCAAAAGAAAAAGCAATAAATAAAATGGTTTACAAAGATAATCAGTGGCAGACACATTATAGCTTAATAGAAAAAGATGGTGCTTCATATGATAAAAATACTGGAAGATTAACTATAAAATTCGTAGATGATATATCTTTAAATGGTAATAACTTCAATACAATGGTATTTGATACAAATTCTGACAAAGTTAATTTCCAGATGTATATAGATAAAAATGGAGAAGCAAAAGCTATAGATGGAAGTGTAACTCCTGGAGACTTCTATGGATTTGCTCCATCAAATGATGTAAACCCAGCTGGATATGCTGATTTAGCTTCTTCATTAGTTAGAGAAATAACTATAACAGCTGGAGGAATGGACTTAACAGTTGATGAATTATATGATGGATTAATGTTAACTGAAAAAGGACATGACTTCTTTACTATGCTTAAAGAAGCTAAAAAAGATGGAAGACACATCACAATAAAAGGTAACTACAACAATATGATGATAGCTTACGATGGTGGAGATTATCGTCAGGTAGCTGAAGCTATAAAAATGTATGATGGTAAATGTAAATTTACTGTTACATTAAGTGCTAACAAAGGTAAAGCAGAAGAAGTTTACACAATAACAGGAACAAATGAAGCAAATGCAGAAAGATTAGCTTCTTGGATGATAAAACCATTAGCAAGAGTAGATATATTAGCAGGAGATAATAGATATGAAACAGCAGCTAATATAGCAAGAGAATATGCTGGATTAACTGGTAAAACAGTATCTGAATATGGAGAAGCTGATATAGTATTAGTAAATGGAAATGCATTAGTAGATGGACTTGCAGCAGCTCCTTTAGCAGCTTCTTTAGATAATGGATATAGAAAAGCTCCTATATTATTAACAGAAGCAGATGCTCTTCCAAGAGATACAAAAGCATACTTAAAAGAAGTAATAGCAAATGTTGAAATAGGAAGATTAGATGAAGTAACAATACATTTAGTAGGTGGAGAATCTGTTCTTTCTAAAGGATTAGAAAGAGAGTTAAAATCATTAGGATTTAGCGTAGAAAGATACGGTGGAGACAACAGAGAAGAAACTTCATTAGAAGTAGCAGAAGCTATGGAAACAGTAGGTCACGGAAAAGTTAATACTCATAGATCATTCTTAGTAGGAGCACAGGGTGAAGCAGATGCTATGTCAATAGCTTCAGTTGCATCTGAAAGTAAAACTCCAATAATAGTTGCTAAAAACGGTGGAATATCTGAAGATGGTTTATATGAATTAAAAAATAAAGAAGTAACAGTTATAGGTGGAGAATCAGTTGTATCTGCTTCTGATTACAAAGCTGTTAAAGCTGAAGCTAAATCTATATCAAGAGTATGGGGTGCTAATAGAAAAGCTACAAATGCTGAAATAATATCTAAATATTATAAAGATGGATTTGTAGGAGCTGCTAAAAATGTTGTAGTAGCAAAAGATGGACAGAGAAATAAATCTGAATTAATTGACGCATTAGCAGCTGCAAATATGGCAGCAGTAAAAGATGCTCCAATAGTATTAGCTACTGATAGTATATCAAAAGAACAGGAAAATGCATTATTATTAAATGCTAAAAATTCATTAGGATTATATCAGGTAGGACATGGTGTATCTAGAGATGTTGTTAAAACTATAGCTAAAAACTTAGGATTAACTAACTACAGATAATAAAAAGTAAATAATTAAATTTACATACTAAAGACGAGGAAATTTTCCTCGTCTTTTCTTTTACATTATTTCAAAAGTTTTAAAAGTATACAAAAAAAGTCAAAAATAGGCTTGCTGTTGTAAGTCTATTTTTGACTTTGTAACTCACCACAAACATATGTTCTCTATTTTTCATTTTCTTCTTTTAAAACATATCTAGTGCTTGAGCCAGCTCCAATTCTGTCAATAATTCCTTTATCAATTAAAGAATTAAAAATAATAACAGACTTTCTTTTGCTAATACCTAGCCTATCAGTAGCTATTTTAGAAGAAATAAATCCATTCTCCTTAATAAGTTCAATAACTTTTAATTGTTCATCACTCAAAGAGTTTTTCTCTAATTTATTAAAGTCAAAGTTTTTACTATCAATTATATTTTTAATATTTTTATTAAGTTTGTACTCTACTCCTCTTCCAACTCCTGATGTTTCAAGCACATTTCGTTTAACTAAAGCTTTTAAAATACTATGTACTTCCTTAGAATTTTTCCCTAAAAGATTTTGTACAATTGCATTATTCACACTACCATTCACACTTGCCAATGCTAGTACTTTTATTTCATCATCCGTAAAACTGCTTAGAAACACATCATTTAAAATTTCTCTATTATTTACTTTATTATCAATATTTGAAATATTATCTACAATAGTATTAGTATTATTTTCTATATTATCAGCCAGATTATTATTTTCCATCTTTAACAAAAGCTCCACTCTATCTGGAGCAAAGTTTTCGTCTAGCTGAGGACTAATCCAATTCTCGTCGTTCCAAGCCTTTTGAATTTTTTCTATACCAGATCCAGCTCTTTCACCAACACCAATCAAATTAAACATCTTAAAAATATTTTCATTTCTAGGATCACTAATTCCACCGTTTAAAGCCTCACCAATACTAATTCGCAAAGTACCAGGATTAGAAAATTTGAAATAGTTCTCCCCTTTTTCAATAACAATCCCTCTCTCAACTCTATAGTCTGTGTGAATTAAAGTATTTGCAAGTGCTTCCCTAAGTGCTTCGTGTAATTCAGTATCATCTTTTCTAACACCATTGACCAACTTAAAAGGAACTTTCAAATCAGAAGTCAATTTATTTACTACCTTAAAATAAAAATCAAAAATATTTCCACTCCAAAGTCCATCGCTTGATGTTATTCTATTTTCCCATCTTAAACTAGAATCGCTGCTTTTTTCTCTATAATCTAGAAAATACTTAGGAAACTCATCACAAATTTCTCTTTCTTCACCAAACATTAAAAGACCTGCGTATGTAACACCTTCTGTATTATTAGACCTATTTTTTCCATAAGCTCCAATTTTATACAAGAAGTTCTTTAAATCAAGAGCAAGCCATGGATGAGAAGAATTTTTGCTCTCTAACCTATTTTTATAACTATTAATACTGTCTAAATTTAAATCATTTATTGTAAATCCTTCCAAAACAACACTATCTTGCGAAATATCATTTGAATCAGCAATCATCCTAATAATCTCTTGTCTACTACATTTATAGTCTCCGCTATGATTTCGTCTAAATGTACCAGAGTGTTTGCTATCATTGTATGGATTTTCACCAATAAATACAGGTTTATCTCTCCTATCAGCTCTAGGAACAACTATTTTGATAATACTTTTTCCATCAATATCTTCAATAGTAACATCCCTGTCTGAAATAATATTTGCACTGACTTTCTTGTTGTTGTTTAGATTATCCCATAATTCTTTAACTACCTTGTCTACACTTTTTACTCCAGATACTGAAAATTCACCATTCTTTTCTTTTACTCCGAGAAATATTGTACCACCTTTTGTATTTGCAAATGCAGAGTATGTCTCCCAAATGTCTCTAGGTAAGGTGTCATTCGATTCTTTACACTCAATATCTACTCCTTCAAAAAATTTATTTATATCCATAATTACTCCTCTTTTCGTAATAAAGTTATTTAAAATGTATCGATTTAATTTAACTTAGATGATTATTAGAGTAATCGATACATTTTAACTACTATTATTTATATAATAACATAAATCGATACATTTTAACCATATATTTTCTATATTTACTATAAATTGATACATTTTATATTATTAATCGATACATTTTGATTACTATTCAAATAGTGTCCATATATTTTTTATTAATATTTAAAACTGATAAACTTTTTTAAGTTTATATTTTAGGGAGTGCGCGTTAGTACAATAAAACTGTGGAAGAATAAAGAATTGCGTCGAAAGAGCAAGAGAATAGAGAAAAAAAGAGATGTAACGAATAAAAAAGGAAAACGGAGGTAAAAAGATAATGAATAAGAAAAGATTATCAGTAGTAATGGCAGGAGCGATGTTAGCTACAAGTGTAGCACCAGTAATGGCTGCCGAAACAACAACAGAAGCAACAAAAATAAGTGCAAACGAATTAGGATTATTACAGGAAGAAGTAAGAAACTTAGTTGAAAATAATGTATTTGCAAATGAAGAAGATAATGCTCCAGAAGGAAAAACTGATGTTAGAAATCAGTCAGTATACGCAGTATTTATAAACGGAATAGAACAGGAACAGTTAGTTCCAGGTGCTAAAACAGATTTATGGCAGACCGCTTTTAACGGATTAAGAGTTGGCGATTCTGTGAAAGTATATGATAGAGGACATAAAGTAGTAGATGGTAAAAACTATCATTATGAAGTAAAAGCAGACTATCCAAAATATGATAAAGCTGGTTTAGATGCATTAAAAACAGCATTAGCAAATAATGTTGGTAGTGGAAAATTATTAGAAAGTGTTGAATACAACAGCATAGGACAGCTTGTATTAGATTTCAATGATGATGTTAAAGTTCCTGGTTTAGAATCAGAAAAAACTATAATATTAGAAAAAGGTGTATCTAGAAAATTCAAAGTTGATGCAAATGGAGATTTACAGTATTACACTGATGAAGAAAGAAAAAATACAGCGGATTTAACTGCAACTTTAGCACCTACAGATTTTTATGGATTCGCTTTAGCTGGTAAAATTACAGATGCAACAGCAATAGAATCAAAATTAGAAAAAGAATATACAATAGTACCAGGTGGATACAACTACGATGTAGCTGATTTATATGATGGATTATTCTTAACAGAAAAAGGATATGAATTCTTTGGTATGTTAAAAGATAGTATAGCTGCAGATAGAACTGCTGAAATAGTAATAACTAATGAATATGGTGGAACAATAGAAGTTGGTTCTTTAACAAATGAACAGTGGATAAAAAGATATGAATCTAATATAAAAGGACGGCTTAAATCTTATAAAGATGTATACAGATTTGAAGTTAAATTACATCAGAAAGATGATTTAAAAGCAGAAACATATGTAATATCAGGAAAAGATAAAGACGAAGTAGCAAGATTAGCATCATGGATGATAAGACCACAGGCAAGAGTAGATAAATTTGAAGGATCAAATAGATATGAAACAGCTGTATTATTAGCAAAAGAATATGCTGGATTAAATGGTCCAAGAGTTACTAATAGTTCAAACAATAATCAGACAATAAAAGATATAGTATTAGTAAATGGAGATGCATTAGTAGATGGATTAGCAGCAGCGCCTTTAGCATCATCTATAGCAGATTATAACTCTAAAAAAGTACCTATGTTATTAACAGAAGCAGATCATTTACCAAAAGCAACTGTTAAATTCTTAAAAGAATTAATGGCAGATCATTTAGTAGGAAATAATAAATCAGCTACTATACATCTAGTAGGTGGAGAATCAGTTCTTAACAAATCTCTAGAAAGAGAATTAAGAGAATTAGGATTCAAAATAGAAAGATATGATGGATCTAACAGAGAAGAAACTTCATTATTAGTAATGGATGCTGTTAGAAAATATAACGGAGAAGACTCTAAAGCATTCGTAGTAGGTGCAGAAGGTGAAGCAGATGCAATGTCAATATCAGCAGTAGCTGCAGATCAGAAAACACCAATAGTAGTAGCTAAAAAAGGTGGAATATCTGAAGATGCTGTATACGAATTAAAAGGAATGGACACTACAATAGTAGGTGGAAAAACTGTAGTAACATCAAGAGATGAAAACGCATTAAGAGAAGAAGCTAAATCTGTAAATAGAATATACGGAGATAACAGAAAAGCTACAAATGCGAAAGTAATAGAAAAATACTACAATGATTCATTCGCTAATGGTGTAGGAAATGCACAGAACGTAATAGTAGCAAAAGATGGTCAGAGAAGACCAATAGACTTAGTAGATGCATTAGCAGCAGCAAATATGGCAGCAACTAAAAAAGCTCCAATAGTACTAGCTACAAATAAATTATCAAAAGAACAGGAAGCAGCTATAAACTCATATGCAAATGACGCTTACGGATTATTCCAGGTAGGTGGACAGGTAGAAAGACCAGTAATGAAAACTATAGCTAAAATGTTAAACTTAACAAACAGAAACACAAAATAGTTAAAGCTATATAATGTTTATATAAAAGGCGAGGAAATTTTCCTCGTCTTTTCTTTTATCTTAAAATTCAATATTATAAATATAAAAAAGAGACAAAAATAGACTTGCTTAGTAAGTCTATTTTTGCCTCAACAAATTCAAAAAAACATATGTTCTGTAAAATTACATCTTTTCCTCTTCAATAAGCATATCTTTCTTGACTATTTCATCATCTATAGCAGAAACAATATCAATTACAGTATTAATATTTATTTTTACAAAATCTCTATCAATCTCTCCCCTTCTACCAGTTGCAGGATCTCTATCTGATTGATGGGCTATCCTATTTCTTCTATAATAAAGATTATTCAAAAAATCTTTCAACTTATTTATAGGACTGGTATTATCACCTTTTTTATAAAATACTGTTCTAGAAATAACATTAATATCTAAACCAATCATGTTTAGTTGTTTCTTTATACTATTAAAATCCATAAATGTGTCTGATGATATAGATTTATTAATAACATCATTAAAAAACTCTCTCTCATTCAACTCACTTATAGTATGTAGAGTATCCAAATTGATTTTAAAATCTAGATATTTATCATTTCTATTCCACTGACCATCAAACATTTTCTTCATTCCATATTTAGTTATTTCATGCATATAAAAATCAATTGCACTATCTAAAAACATTATCCGAGATCTCAATATATTTGTTTCATCTTCTTTGTTTAGCTTATTATTATCTAAAACTTTTAATGAATCCTCTATATATTTAATATTTTCTCTAAAGTGAATTTTTATTTCTTCATGACTAAAAGCCAATGATTTCGGTATTTTTTGTACTCTATCCTTCTTTCTAGAATCTCTATTCATCAAGTCCAGACTATTATTCATAATATCTAAACCTCCTCTTGAATAGATTGAAGATTAGTTTTGATAAATGGAATTGCTCCATATCTTCCTTCAATATAATTTCTACTTACATTATCTGTTTTCCTTATATTTTTAAAATCTGAAAGTGAATATAAATCAGTTTTTCTTTCATCTTTATCTAATTCAGTAAACCAAATCTGGTCTCTTCTTAAATTATCTAAATTTAGTAAACTTATATCATGAGTTGTAAATATTAGCTGAGCTTTTGAATCTTTTTCATTTATAAAAATATTTATAAGTGTATCTAAAATACTACTATGTAATCCCATTTCAATTTCATCCCACAATAAAACTTTATCATTTTCAATTATATCTATAAGAGGACATAAAACTTCAAATAATCTTTTTATTCCTGTAGATTCTTTTTCTATATCTACACTAAATATTCCATAATCGAATAAAACTTTATTTAAGTATAAAACCTTATCTTCTCCCATAGAATTTTTTATAATTTCCTTAATATCAGACGGGATATTTTCAATTAATTCATCATATAAAGGAATATTAAATGATTCTGTTTTTATATCTTTAACATCTATTCCCAAATTGTTAAATGCTGTGATAACTTTTTTCTTAAATTCAGGATCCTGATTTATCTTAGTGAAAGAATATTCTCTCCAATTATTCATAAAAGAAGGTGAATTTACTACTAAATCCTCTTTAAAAAATAAAAATGCGTTAGTGATATCATCTATATTAGTAAAGTTTGCCGCAGTATTTAAAAATACTCTATTTTCCTTTTGGAAAGAAAGTGACTTATTTAAATCAGATTTATATTTAGCTCCAAAAGAATACTCTTCTCCTACTCTATCAAATATTTTTGCTTTTCTTCCAACTTTAAAATGATATAAAAATTCTTTTTCTACGTTGTCTTGTGTTACAGAGATTCCATAGGCATATCTTACACCATTTCTTTCAAATTGAATCAAAAACTCAGTTGGAACATTGAAATCAGAAAGTGCGTGAGGAATTACTTGTATTTTATCCCCTGGTTGGTTTGGTTGACTACATACTAATGATGTTAAGAAAAAACATGATTCAAGCAATGAACTTTTTCCAGAACCATTAGCCCCATATATAGCTGTAGCTTTATTTATTTTTAATTTTTTAAAATCTATTAGTTTTTCTGAATGTTCCGTATCTGATGATGCTAACATTGAAAATACTACTTCATCTTTTATAGATTTGTAATTTGAACATCTATATTCTAAAAGCATTTTACTTCCCTCCTTTTTATAACTTACTTTTAGTATAGCTTATTATTATACTTTTTTCTATATTTATAGTTAATTTTTGCAATATTTTTGCAAATTTAAGCATTAATTTGTGTTTTTATAAGTTTTATGATGAAATATTTCTTTATGTTGATATTTGGAAGTTTGTGTTTGGGTGGGTGGTGGCCGTGCGCGTTAGTACAATAAAACTGTGGAAGAATAAAGAATTGCGTCGAAAGAGCAAGAGAATAGAGAAAAAAAGAGATGTAACGAATAAAAAAGGAAAACGGAGGTAAAAAGATAATGAATAAGAAAAGATTATCAGTAGTAATGGCAGGAGCGATGTTAGCGAGTGCAGTAGCGCCAGTGATGGCATCAACTCCATCATATGAAGTGAATGGAAGTAATAAAGGTCTTTTAATAAGAGATTTAAGAAACTTATTAACATCAAAAGTATTTGCAAATGAAACTTTAAATCATCAGCATAATGCAGATTATAGAGGACAGTCTGTATACGTAGTAGAAATAGGATCTAATCAGTTCTATGATGTTAGTGAAGCAGGAATAAAAGCATTAGAAGAAGCTATAAAATCTGCACCTGCTAAAACAACTGTAAAAGTATTTGATAGAGGACATGTTGAAAAAAACGGTAAATACTATGCATTCTCTCTTGTAGATACATACAAAGATGATACATATACAAAAGATTCTTTAAAAGAAGAAGCTGATAACTTTACTACTTCTAAATATAAATCTGTATATGCTATGGATTATGATGCAAAAGAAGGAGTATTAACAGTTACAACTAGAAAAGCTGAAGCAGAAGATAAATTAATGACATTAACTTTCAAAGAAGGAGATAAAAGAGTTGATTTCACTAAGCCATTAGATAAAAATGGAGATTTAATAGATGGAAGAAATGAAATGTCTGACTGGTCAGATTTAGCTTCATACAAAGAAGCTGGTAAGACTATAGATATCGCTAAAGGAACAGATTTACCAAAAGTTTTATTAGCAAATGTAACAATATCTAATGCTGATGAAGTAGTAAACTTCAAACTATCAGATTTATATGATGGACTTTTATTAACTGAAAAAGGTCAGGAATTATTAGACGGAGCTAAATTATGTAAAGCAGATTCTACTGATGGATATAAATATTCAGTAGGACAGGTAAACAAAGAAGCTAACGGTTTATACACTTTAGCTATAAACTTCTATGACCAGAACCCTACAACTAACAAAACATTCAAAAAAGTTGTAAAAATAACTACAAACAATGAAGCTCAGTTAAACTTATTCAGAAAATGGATGGTAGATGCAAAAGCTCAGGTAGAAGTATTAGCAGGAGATAACAGATATGAAACAGCTGTTAAAGTTGCTAAAGAAAATGCATCTATAAAAGATGTTGCAACAAATGGAAATATAGTGTTAGTAAATGGAAATGCATTAGTAGATGGATTAGCAGCAGCTCCTCTAGCAGCTTCTGTAATAAATCTTGATGATAATGGTAATTGGTGGGGAGATAATGATAAAGTAGCTCCAATACTATTAACTGAATCAAATTCTTTACCAAAAGCAACTAAAGAATATATGAGAGAATTAATAGCTGCACAGAAAGTAGGAAACCTAGATAAAGTAACTGTTTACTTAGTAGGTGGAGAAGCTGTAATATCACCTTCATTAGAAAGAGAATTAAAAGACTTAGGCTTAAGAGTAGTAAGAGCTGGTGGAGCTAACAGAGAAGAAACTTCACTAGAAGTTGCTAAATTAATAGAAAAAGAAAATGGTGAATATGTTGAAAATGCATTTGTAGTAGGTGCAAATGGTGAAGCAGATGCTATGTCAATAGCATCAGTAGCTGCTAAGAAAAGACAGCCAATAATTGTTGAATCTACTAAAGGAATCTCAGAAGATACTATAGAATATCTAAACGGATATAAAGTTTCAAATGAAAAATCAGCTACAATAATAGGTGGAGAAAGCGTAGTATCAAAAGCTACAGAAGAAACTTTAAAAGCTGAAAAAATATCTGTAGATAGAGTATTTGGTTCAAATAGACAGAAAACAAATGCAGAAATTATAAATAGATTTGCTCATAGTGGATTAAAACAGATAGTAATATCAAAAGATGGTCAGAACAACAAATCAGAATTAATAGATGCATTAACAGCAACATCATTAGCAGTAAAACATAATGCTCCAATAGTACTTGGAACAAATAAATTATCTAATGAACAGATAAATGCTATAGAAAAGAAAGCTCAGAGAACAGGAATATATGTGTACCAGGTAGGACATGGTGTATCTAGAGATGTATTAAAAACAATAGCTGAAAGAGTTGGATTAGCAAAATAATTAACTTTAAACAAACTACAAGTTGATATAAAAATTAAAGGCGAGGGAATTTTTCCTCGTCTTTTATTTTTACAAAAACAAAAAAGACAAAAATAGGCTTGCTTTTGTAAGTCTATTTTTGTCTTTCAAACTTATCACAAACATATGTTCTTTTATATTATAGATTTATAATTTTAAAATATGCTTAAAAGCTAGAAAATATGGTATAATATAAATAGAAAAAGGAATCACATAAGTGACTCAGCAGAAAATGATATATTTACTCTTCTTTAGAAGAGTTAAGCCCACTTTCGTCGTCGCCAAACTTTGAAGAGTGGGCTTTTATCATGTCTGTAATTAAATTAGATATAACATTAACCAAAATTGGTATAAAAATCATAGTCAAAAACATTTTGATAAAATTTTCCATGGTACTCACCCCCTTTCGCAGAAAATAAATTCTTTGAAAGTAAGTTCCTACCAAGCCACTCTCATTTGTGATTCCCAAAATTATTATACCATAGTTTGATATTAGACCTATATATTTCTTGGTCTTTTTTTGTTTTCTTTTTACCCCTACTTTCCTACATTTTCTATTTTGATGCTTGAATTTGTGTTTTGGTGGTGTGGGTCGGGCGCGTTAGTACAATAAAACTGTGGAAGAATAAAGAATTGCGTCGAAAGAGCAAGAGAATAGAGAAAAAAAGAGATGTAACGAATAAAAAAGGAAAACGGAGGTAAAAAGATAATGAATAAGAAAAGATTATCAGTAGTAATGGCAGGAGCGATGTTAGCGAGTGCAGTAGCGCCAGTGATGGCAGCTGATGTTACTGCACAAACAATGCCAGCAGACCAGAGAGGTCTAGTAATGGAAGGTATAAGAAACTTAATGAAATCTAAAATGTTAGATGGAACAACTGATGTTGAAGATGATTCAGCATATGGATTTACAATAGTTGCAAAAGGTGAATCTGATAAAGATTCAACTGGAAAAATAAAAGTTGATTTACATAATAAATTATCTGATTTAAAAATAATAAAAGACTTAAAAGATAATGATGAGAAAACTATAAGAGTTTATGAAAAAGAAACAAGAGTTAATGAATACGGAAAATTAACTGATAAATACGCTAAAGATTCTCAGAAACCAGGTAGTGAAAAAGTTGCTACAGAAGCTGATTTAAATGCTTTACTTGGAGATTCAAACTCAGGTTTATATATAAGTAATAAATTTGTAGATAAAGTAGAAGCAATCGATGGAAAAGTTTCTAATGGTGTTAAAATAACTTTAAATGTATCTAAAGATGCAACTGCTGGTTCAACAGAAAAGAAAGAAATAGTATTAAAAGCTGGAGATAAATTATTAGATTTAACAAAACCAATGGATAAAGATAACCATCTTTTAGATTATACTAAAGATGAAGATGTTCAGAAATTTGATCATTTTGATGTTGTAAAAGTTGGTGGTGGAACAGCTACTGTAACTGAAGAATTACCAGGTAGAACTTTAGTTCAGGAAATAAACTTAGTAAAAGCTGCTGATGCAACAGATGCTTTCAAAGTAGAAGATTTATTCGATGGATTAATGTTAACTGAAAAAGGTACTGAACTATTCGAAACATATAAATATGATGAAAAAAATGAAGGTTTAGATTACACTTATGAACTTCAGACAGGATTACTTCCAGGTATATATGGATTCAATATAAAAGTTACAGATGCTGAAAACAACCAGAAACTAGTTAAAACTATAACTGTAAGAGGATTAAACAAAGATAACTTTGATATATTAAACTCTTGGTTTGCTAAAAAAGAATTCAACGTTGGTATATTAGCTGGTGATAATAGATACGAAACAGCTGTTAAAATATCTAAAGAACAGGCAAAAGTTGCTGGTATTAAAGGAAGCGGAAATATAGTATTAGTAAATGGTGAAGCTTTAGTAGATGGACTTGCAGCAGCTCCTCTAGCTCAGAAACTAGGTAAAGGTGGAAATGCAGCTCCAATATTATTAACTAAATCAAACACAATACCAAAAGAAACTTTATCTTACTTAAAAGAATTAGTTGAGACTAATACAATAGCTGGATTAAAAAATATACAGGTAGACATAGTAGGTGGAGAAGCAGTTGTTTCTAAAGATGTTGTTGATACATTAAAAGGCCTTGGATTTAAAGTTGTAAGACATGGTGGAGATAACAGAGAAGAAACTTCATTAGAAGTAATGGAAAACTTAAAAGATAGAAAAACTGTATACATAGTAGGTGCAGAAGGTGAATCTGATGCAATGTCAATAGCTCCAGTAGCTGCTACTAGCGGATCAATAGTTGTTGCTAAAAAAGGCGGATTATCTAAAGCTGCTTACAAAGAAATAGAAAGATCAAACGCTAATGTAGTAATAATAGGTGGAGAAGCTGCTGTATCTAAAGAAGAAGAAGCTAAATTAAAAGAAATAGCTAAAGAAAACAAAACTTCTGTAGAAAGAGTTGCTGGTAAAAATAGACAGGCTACAAATGCTGCTATAATAGAAAAATACTACAAATTAACTACAACTACTAATTTAGTAGTAGCAAAAGATGGACAGAATAATAAAATGGAACTAGTTGATGCTTTAACAGCAGCAAACTTAGCTTCTCAGAAAAAAGCTCCAGTAGTTTTAGCTACTAATAAATTATCAGATGATCAGTTAAATGAAATAAACAAAAAAGCTGCTAATGCAGAAGCTTTATATCAGGTAGGATACGGAGTAAACAGAACAGTTGTTGCTAAACTTGCTGAATTACTTGGATTACCAAAAGTTATAAAATAATTTAAATTGAAGATAAGTTTTTAGAGGCGGAGATTTTTTAATCTCCGTTTTCTTTTTACAAAAATAGTCTTGCTTTTGTAAGACTATTTTTGTGTTAAAAAACTTATACAAACGTATGTTCTTGATATATAGTAAGTTTTATCTTATAAAATTTTAAATTTTTATCTCTAATACCTTTCTTAAGTTTAGAAATTCAAATAAAAAATATTTTTATAGTGAGATTGTAATAAAAATAAGATATCTTTTTAATATTTAAAAGAACGAATGTTCTCTCGTGGATAAATTTACAAAAATAGGCTTACAAAAGCAAGCCTATTTTTGGTTTTAAACATATAAATTTAAATATTTATATAATTTTATTAAATTTCCTCAAAAAATATATCTGTTAATTCAACTTTTGTAATGTCTAAATCATCATTTATATCATTAATTTCATTAGAATAAAAATCTATATAGGCATCTAATTGAAGTTTTAAAATTGCTTCATTATTAGGATTATAAAGAAATTCTTCATTAGAATTATCTATACTTGAATCATACAAAGGGTCTTTATAAAGTTTTGTATATTCTATGGTGTTTGATATTTCAATACTTATCATATATTCTGATTCATTTATTTTTTCAAAATCTATACTTTTAATTTCAATATCTTCATTTATATAATCTAACTGAATACTTGCATCATAAGGATAATCTTCAGAAAATGACACAGATTTATCAAATAAATATAATTCTATTTCTTCTTTTAAGTTTATGTTTTCCATTATATTTATGAATATTGGATCATTAATTTTCATATTTACTAAAATTTCTTCAATTGCACTCATAATTAATATCCTTTCTAATTATAGTTAAATATTAATTGTAAAAATAGATAAAACGGAGATTAATAAATCTCCGTTTTACAATAATATAAAAATTTATTTTTAAAAAATTAGTTATTTAATCCTAATTTAGTTACAACTTTTTCCATTACTGTTCTAGCTACACCATTACCTATCTGGTATACAGTTCCATCTACAGATTTATTAGAGTTTAATACTAACTGATTTAACTGTTCATCAGATATTTTATCTGTTGCTAGTACTATTGGAGCAGCTGGATTTGTTGCTGCATTTGATGAAGCAAATATAGCAGCTGGTAAAGCATCTACTAATTCAGATTTATTTCTCTGACCATCTTTTGCTATTAATGCGTCTTCAAATCCTTTGTGATATTTTTTGATTACTAATGCATTAGTTTCAAATCTATTTTTACCATTTAATCTTGAAACAGATCCATTATCAACTAGTTCTTTTAAAGCATCTTCTGTTGATTTTGGAACTACACCTTCTCCACCAACTATTTCTACTTTATTGTATTCAGATACTTCATTTACACCTACAGTAGATAAACCTTTATCTGATTTAGAAACTATTATAGGTCTTCCTTTTTTAGCTGCTGTAGCTGCTATTGACATAGCATCAGCTTCACCATTAGCACCTACTAAAAATGCTTCAGTTGCATTCATTTTATCAGCTACTGCTAATGAAGTTTCTTCTCTGTTATCTCCAGATATTCTTTTAACTTTTACCCCTATTTCTCTTAATTCATTTACAACTGAATTAGATACTACAGCTTCTCCGCCTATTATTGTCACTGTAACGTTTTTTAAGTTTCCAACAGTAGTATTTCCTATTAACTCTTTCATAAAAGCTTTTGTTTCTTTAGGAAGAGTGTTTTCAGCTGTTAATAATATAGGTGCATTCATCTGTTTTGCATATGGTGCTGCTGCAAGTCCGTCTACTAATGCATTTCCATTTACTAATACAAGATTAGTATTATCTGCATATACACCATTCCGGTTATGATACTGGCTATCTCCAGCTATATAAGTTTTAGCTATTTCAACAGCTGTTGCATATCTATTTTCTCCTGCTAATAATTCAACATTAGCTTTTCTATTATATAACCATTTTCTTAAAGTTGATATTTTATTTATGTGTAATGAATCTCCTAAAACTTTAACTATATGTCTAGCTCCATTAGCATCTACTAAAGTAACAACAAAATATCTTTCTGTACCTTTTCCTTCTTTAACAACATCTACACTTTGAGTCGTAGCTGTATTTCCGTCATTTTCAAGTAATTTAACAGCATTCATTAATTCATGACCTTTTTCTGTTAACATGAATCCATCGTATAAATCATCTACTTTTACTGTATAGTTCATATCACCATTTAATATTTTAACTTCATGAACTAATTTAGCATTTTTACCAGCTATTGAAACTGGATCTTTTGAACCTTCTTTTTTTGCAGCTTCAAATCCTGCAATATTCCCCTGTACATACGCTTTATCAACGCCATTGTATGAAACAGAATCACCTTTAACTTCTGCAAGTACATTACCTTTTGCATCTACTGGTTTACCGAATGTTAATTTATCAGTTCCAACAGCACATTCTATTTTATTAAATTCTCCATTTGAATTTTTTGAACCTAATGTAACAACAACTTTAGAATCATTTTCTTTTAATTCTAAATTAGTTACCCAGCCCTCTGTTACAGCTTTAGATAATCCTGGATATTTTGTTATAGCATCAGCTTTTTTGTCTTCTGCTGCATTATTAAAAGCTTTAACATCAGCTACTAAGTCAGCAAAATCTTTAGCTTCGTATTTTATATTTTCACCATTAACTACATCTTTAGAGAAGAATTCTCCATTTTTTTCTATGCTTCCTAATTCATATACCTTTACTGTATATATTCTAGTAGCATCTAATTTCTTTAATACATTTGCATCAGAGTACACTTTTATTTTTTTGTTATCTGATAAAGTATATTCAGTTGCTGATACATTAGATATTGATACATCTTTTCCACCTTCATCTAATATAGAGAATCTATATACTGATTTTCCTGCTTCAACATCTGTTGCATGGTATTTTTTAGAGTTCATTAATGTTTCTAATTTATCTATTAATAATCCCATTTTTCCATGTGTTGTTTCTGCTGTTTCTGCTAACACTGGCGCTACTGCACTCGCTAACATCGCTCCTGCCATTACTACTGATAATTTTTTCTTGTTCATTATCTTTTTACCTCCGTTTTCCTTTTTTATTCGTTACATCTCTTTTTTTC
>SAMEA3387515__coassemble_1880_pt1 | contig 32842 bp, 24 predicted proteins | sample SAMEA3387515__metabat2_high_PE_011 | metagenome-assembled genome bin SAMEA3387515 (sample SAMEA3387515) | Felis catus | biome: Faeces | place: United Kingdom | collected 2012 | reverse complement strand
TACGCCTTTTATGGACTTTCACCACAGATTAATAGCATGCCCGTCATACCAAAAAAGACCATTGCATTTTGCTAATGGTCTTTTTAATATAATAAAATTAAAATATTACAACAGTTAATCATAGGCTCTGTTCAAATCAAATTTTATAGGAATAATAACTAACTTGGTGGATTGAAGTTCATAGACAAAACGCTCTCGACAATCTGGAGACGTGAGGAAATTTTACAACAAAGCTTTTTATTTGTACACACGTCGAAGCTGGAGAGGAGTTTGTCTATGACTTCAATCCCCGATAGTTATTAACATATAAATTTTTATTTATCTCATCAAATACGATTCTTGAATTGCTCTATATATTTTTCTATAATAGTTTTCTGCTTCTCTTTCAGCCCTATCTGCAGTTCTCGCCTTCAACGTGCTTATTTCAGCTACTTCCTCGATAAAACTTCCATAGTGCTGTCTTCTAGCTTCTGTCATTCTTCCATTCAAATAATCTTTGATTATCCTATGAATTTGAAGATCAGGATATCTTCTGATAGGTGAAGTAAAGTGACAATAACAGTCTGTAGCAAGTGTGTAGTGTTCTGTGCAAGAGCTAGAATATCTCGCTTGTCTATTTGCCTTTCTCACTATACACTTCAAAAGCTCCTCAACACCTTCATCTGGAACGCTGTTTATCATTCTCTGAATATCTAAAGGTGTTATCTCGTCTAACTCAATCTCTCTAAGTCCCAAATCATAAGTAGTTACGAATGTAGAAGGAACTTTATTTTTATTTCTATGAGGATTTTCTAGAATTCGATAAATAAAAGGAATTTCCTCATTTATAAAATGCTTTGCTACAGTTTCATTGGCAACAATCATAAATTCCTCGATTATAATATTTGCTGCCCTTCTCTCTTCTGTAATAAGGTCTATTGGAATTCTATTTTCGTCCAAAATAACCCTCTTTTCCGGAGTATCAAAACTTAAAGCTCCTCTTTTTATTCTCTTCTCCCTTAAAATATTTGCAAGTTTGTCAGATTCATAAAAATCCTCCAAAAAATCTCTATATTTTTCAATTAATTTAGTATCTTTTTTTTCAATTATATCCGATACATCATCGTAATTTGTTCTTAGATGAGATGCTATCACACTTTCACAAATCCAATGGTTTACAGTTCTTCCATGCTTATCAATTTCCATAAATACTGACAAAGTAAGCTTCTCCTCACTTTGATTTAAGCTACATATTCCATTTGAAATCTCTGGTGGAAGCATTGGAATAACTCTATCATTAAGGTATACAGATGTAGCCCTTCTTCTAGCCATTTTATCTATACAGCTATACTCTCTCACATAATGGCTTACATCTGCAATATGAACGCCCAAAATATAATTCCCATTAAAATTCTTATTTATACTTATTGCATCGTCCAAATCCTTAGAATTTTTTCCATCTATTGTAAAAGTTTTTAAATCCCTCAAATCAACTCTTTTATTAATTTCGTATTCAATTCTTTCATCTGAAAGCCTGCACGCTTCTTTAATTATTCTCTCGTCAAATTCTTCATCTATCCCAAATTCGCTCACGTCGAATTTAGATATTTTCAATCTATTTTTTAGATACTCAGATTCTATAGATTTTGAATTTTCCTTAGAAGCTTCCGATACAGGTCTTCCATCTTTTATTAATTTTTTTAGTAGGTTGCCATTTTCTGAAATCAACTCAAACACCTCCAGAACAAATTAATATGCGTATATCCTTAATATTTTTTAAGTATCTTGAAGTCTATTTCTTTTCTATCTATATCTACGTTTACTACTTTTATTCTTACAGAGTCACCTATTTTGTACATTTTCTTAGTTCTTTCTCCAAGAACACAGAAGTTTTCCTCGTCGTAATTGTAGTAGTCATCTCCCATATCGGCAAGTCTTACAAGACCTTCAACACTGCTAGGTAGCTCTACAAATATACCAAAGTTTGTAGCTCCAGAAACAGTACCGTCATATTCCTGACCAATTCTTTTTTCCATGTATACTGCTTTGTAGTAATCGTCAACTTCTCTTTCTGCAACATCTGCTGCTCTTTCCTGTTCAGATGAATGGTCTGATGCATAAGAAACAACTGCTTCAAAGTGAGCCTTTGCTTTTTTATCCATTCTTCCATTTATCACTTCTTTTATAATTCTGTGTATCTGAAGGTCAGGATATCTTCTTATTGGAGAAGTGAAGTGGCAGTAGAATTTTGCTGCAAGTCCAAAGTGACCTTCGCAGTTTGGAGAATATCTCGCCTGTCTTAAAGATCTAAGCATTATCGCACTTATCGCACTTTCTTCTGGTTTTCCAGCTATCTTTTTAAGAACAGTCTGTAATGCCTTTGGATGAACTTCTTCATCTTTTCCATTATTTACTTTGTATCCAAAACTAGATATGAATTTTCCTAAAGTAGCCATTTTTTCATCAGATGGGTTTTCGTGAATTCTGTAGACAAATGGCATTGTTAACCAGTAGAAGTGTTCTGCAACAGTTTCATTTGTAACAAGCATGAATTCTTCTATCATTCTGTTTGCTATTCTTCTTTCGTAAGGCTCTATATCAACGGGAATTCCCTCTGAGTCAAGTACTATCTTAGATTCTGGGAAGTTGAAGTCTATTGCACCTCTTCTATCTCTTTTATCCATAAGTATTCTAGCTAGCTCCTCAGCAGTTCTAAAATCATCTACTAAGTGAGCAAATGTTTTGCATAATTTTTCGTCATTTTTTTCAAGAATGTCAGACACTTCTGTGTAAGTCATTCTCGCTTTTGAATCTATTACAGTTTCTCTAATATCGTGGTCCACAACAGTACCATGTCTATCTATTTCCATTATTACAGAAAGTGCAAGTTTATCTTCGCCCCGATTTAAACTGCAAACACCGTTAGATAATTCCTTTGGAAGCATTGGAATTACCTTATCTACTAGATAAACAGAAGTTGCTCTTTTTAGAGCTTCTTTGTCTATTTTGCTGCCTTCAGTTACATAATGGCTTACATCTGCTATATGTACCCCAAGTTTGTAGTTTCCATTTTTTAATTTTTCAACAGAAACAGCATCGTCTAAATCCTTAGCGTCGTCACCGTCTATTGTGAATATATTCCAATCTCTTAAATCAAGTCTTCCTTCAAAATCAGCCTCTGTTGGAGCAGTTATCTGTTCTGCCTCTCTCTGAACTTTTTTAGGGAAATCATCAGGTAAATTATTTGCCCTTACAATAGAGTCTATTTCAACGTATCTATCTCCCTTTTTCCCTATAACTTCAGTTACAACTCCTTCTGGTTTTTTGCCAGCTCTTGGATATAAAGTTATCTTGCAGACAACTTTGTCCCCAGTAGTTGCACCGTTAAATCCTGATTTTGGAACGTATACGTCTTTTGTAAGTCTTTTGCTATCTGGAACGACAAATGCAAATCTCGCATCGCATTTCTGGAAAGTACCTACAACCTCAGTTATTTCTCTCTTAACTATTCTAAGTATTTTTCCTTCTGCTCTTCTTTCATCAGTCGCTTCCTTTACAACCTCAGCAACTACTCTATCACCATGCATTGCAGTTTCTACATAGTCTGCTGGAATGAATAAGTCCTGAACAAATTCTTCATCTGATTCAACAAATCCAAATCCTTTTTCGTGTGCGACAAACTTTCCAACAAAAAGTCCTGCCTGTTCTGCAGACATTATTTTATTCTTTTTAGTTCTAACTACATATCCATCCTGCTCTAATTCTTCTATGAAGTTGTAGAACATTGGTCTTTCTGATGTGTGTATGTCAAATATTTTTGCTAGTTCTTCCATTTTTAGTGGAACATATCCAGGTTCGTTTATTAAACCTACTAATTGTTCTTTTAATCCAGGTATCATAGTTATACCTCCTTCTTTTTTTCTCTAAATTTATATTATTTACTACATATATATCTTTATTGATGTTTACTATATTATACACCTTATTTACTTTTTTTAGGCTAAATCTGTGTTATTTTGTTGGTTTTATTAAATTTTTTGAGAATTTTTTTATTTATTGTTTATTTTGTTATTTCTCTATTTTCCCTAGAAATTTTTAAATCTACTTTTCTTATGTTTTTACTTGTTTCCGATACTTTTACTTTTATTTCATCTCCTACGCTGTATACTTTACCGCTTGTGATTCCTCTTAAACACAATTTATCTTCATCAAGTTCATATTTTCCATCGCTCAACTCTCCAACTTTAACCCTTCCTGTAACTTTATTTGAAAGTTCTACAAATATTCCTCCATAAGTTACATTTGTAATTATTCCGATGAACTCTTCATCCAATTTATTGTGCATATAAAGTGTCTTGTAGTAGTCAAACACTTCTCTTTCTACATATTCAGCAGTTTTTTCTTTTTCTGACAATTTTTCAGCAATATCGCCAACTATTTGTTTGAAATGCTCTTTTCTATTTTCGTCCATTTCTCCGTTTATCGTCTCTTTTATAATTCTATGATTTAAAAGATCTGCATATCTTCTAATTGGAGATGTGAAATGGCAATAATACATATTAGAAATACCAAAATGTCCTATACATTCATCTGAGTATCTTGCTTTTTCCAACGTCCTAAGCACCATAGATTTAATTATGCAGCTATCTTTTTTCCACTCACTCTCTTTAAGTATATTATTCAATTCCTCTCTTTGTTCAAGAATATCTTTGCTAGAATCTAAATCGTATCCAAACCTAGCTGCAAATTCACTAAAATAATCTATATTTTCTTTATCAGGATTTTCGTGCACTCTATACACAAATGGTACTTTTAAATTATAAAAATGCTCTGCTACAACTTCATTTGTAATTATCATAAACTCTTCTATTATTTCTTCTGCTACTCTTCTATCTTCTACATCAAGGCTTATAGGTTTTCCATTATCATCTAATGATATTTTCATTTTTTCTCCACCTAAGCTTATAGCTCCTCTTTTTTTCCTTTTTTCCTTTAATATTTTCATTAATTTTTCTGCATTTCTAAAATCATCTATAAAATCTCTATATTTTTCCGATAAATACTCGTCTTCTTTTTCTAAAATATCCGAAACATCATTATATCTTGTTCTAAGTTTAGAGTTTATTATACTTTCTTTAATTTCATAATCAACTACATTTCCATTTAAATCCAATTCCATAATCACTGATAATGTCAATTTGTCCTCATTTGGATTTAAGCTACACACTCCATTTGAAATATCCTCTATAATCATCGGTATCACTCTATCTACAAGGTAAATAGATGTTCCTCTTTTTAAAGCTTCTTCATCTATTCTGCTTCCTTCTTTGACATAATGTGCAACATCTGCTATATGAACACCAAGTTTGTAATTGCCATTTTCTAATTTTTCTATAGATATTGCATCATCTAAATCCTTAGATTCCTCTCCATCTATTGTAAATATATTTATTTTTCTTAAATCTAATCTGTTTTTAAAATCTTCCTCTATAGGCGCTTCTATTTTTTTTGCATCTCTTATTACGAAAGGAGAAAATTCACCAGAAAGATTATTCTCTCTAAGCATTACTTTTATTTCTAAATCCCTATCTCCCTTTTTACCTATAATTTCCTTAATATTTCCATCTAAGTTATTATCATTTTCGTAGTCGTTATTATTTTTTAGTATATTACAAACTACCCTATCTCCATCTGTTGCCTTTCCAAATCTATTTTTTTCTACCCTTATATTTCTATGAATTCTTTTATCATCTGGTATAACTACTCCAAAGTTTCTCTTTTTTTCAAAAGTACCGATAACTTCTTTTAATCCTCTATCTAGAATCCTTATTATCTCTCCACTATCCTTTTGATCCTCGTCTTCTGCATCTTCTATTATTTGTACAACTACAAGGTCATTGTGGATTGCATTGTTTTTATTATTTCCTTCAATGAATATCTTGTTTTCGTCGTCTCCATCTATTACTACAAACCCGTATTTATCCTCACTTGCAGAATATACACCTCTAAATATACCTTTTTCTTCAGCTCGTACTATTCTATTTTTATTTCTTTGGTCTTTTACTACATATCCCTGTTTTATCAATTGTTCTATAGTTTTTTCTAGCTTTTTTTCTTCTTTGTTATCTAGCCCAAACTTTTCCGCTATTCCATGTATTTTTATAGGCTCATATTCTTCAGACTGTATAAATGATAAAACCTCTTCTCTACTTGGCATATTAATTATCCCTCCATCTATTTTTTCAACAATATATTTTGACAATATCTCATACTAATCTACAATAAATAGTATTCTTTCTTATATTTTATCCACTATATTACATTCTTTTTAAAATTGGTTGTGTTTTTTATTATATCACAGTTAAATTTACAAAAATCATTTATTATAATTTGTGACTAAATTATTTTTGTATAACAACATTAAAATAAACAAAAAAATACCGTCGACATCTAATGACATCAACGGTATTTCCTACTTCAAAATTAAATTTAATTTTAAAATCCTCTAGTCTGACAATGGCCGGTTGCAGACTATTTTGTAACTATAATTAATGCTAGTGCATTTAAAAAGAATAAAACTGACACTACTTTAGTTACTTTGTTTAAGAATGCCTGTTTTCCCTTTGGTTTGAAGTATGTCTGATTTCCTTCTGCCCCATACTGAGAAGGCATAGCAGTTTTATTTTCCTGTGGCATTATAACTATTATTAAAGCTATACCAAGTGCAACCTGTAACGCCATTAAAACATTAACCATACTGTTCCCTCCTGTTTATCGAATATATTCTTACATTTTAGTGTAACATATATTTCGCTATTTTTCAACAAATTATAAAGTTGAATAATAATTTTCAATTCAAAAATTATCTACCCATATCAAAAAAGTTCAACAAAATAGACCTCACAAATTTTACATTTGATTATAATTTACTACGACAAAAATTATTAAAATATTCATACATTATATGACATTTTCTATCTTTTTTATTAAATAGCATTTTTTCAAAATATTGCAACATAGACTTTTTAAAATCCTTCTTATATACTCAATTATGTAGAAATAGTTTTATTTTTAACAAGAATTGCATTATTTTTTGTATTGTAAAGGGAGGATTTTTCGATGGCAAATTATATTCCAGGCACTTATGAAGGTGCTGCTCGTGGTTATCGAGGAAAATTAGTAGTTAATGTAACTGTAACTGAAGACAAAATATCTGATATTCAGATAGTTAAACACAAAGAGGTTCGTGGTCTTGCTTGGGATCTTCCAACATCTCCAATAGAAGTAATTCCACCACAGATTATAGAATTCCAATCACTTAATATACCTCTTGTTAATGGTGCAGACCTTACAAGTCAGGCTATATTAGACGCTGTAGCAAGTGCTTTAAAAGAAGCCGGTGCTACTGACGAGGATATCGAAGCTTTAAAAAATGTTCCATATCCTTTAGTTAAAGAAGTAAAAGATGAGATATTAAATGTCGATATAGCTGTTTTTGGAGCTGGAGCAGGTGGTTTAGCTGCTGCAATTGAAGCTAAAGAAGCAGGTAAAAATGTTGTACTTATAGAAAAACAAGGAATCACAGGTGGTTCTACTGCTCGTTCAGGAGGAAAACTTCTTGGATGTGGTACAAAATGGCAGAAAAAACAGGGAATTCACGACACTGCAGAAGATTGTTACGACTATCTAATGGAAGTTGGTAATCGTCGTGGAGATTTCATGAACCCTTCTAAAAATAGATACTTAGTAGATAATTTAAATGATACTTTAGATTGGCTATGTGGTATGGGGTACGAAGTTCAGGATGTTGAAGCAATACACGTTTCACTTCAGCCTTGGCGTGTTCACAACAGCATGGGCGGTGGTGGACAGACAAATGGTCAGGGTGGAGAAATAACTACTCCAATGACTCACCACTATGTAGATAAGTTAAATGGAGAAATAATTTACAATACTGCTTTAAAAGAATTATTAACTGACGAAACTGGAAGAGTTGTCGGTGCTGTGTGCGATAAATTAGATGGCTCAAAATTAACTGTTTACGCAAAAGACGCCGTTATAATCACTACTGGAGGATATGCTAGAAACAAAGAAATGTGTTCAAGATATCCAGTTGCACACTACTTCTCTACTGCTCCAAAGAGCAACACTGGTGAAGGTCTAGTTGCTGCAGAAAATATAGGTGCTAAAAACCTAGTTCATCCAGGTGTTCAGGTTGTATATACTAGTTTAACTTGTGGAATAGGTATAAATGACGAATCTGGATTAATTGTCAATGAAAGAGGAAAACGTGTTGTAAATGAATGGAGCTATCAGTACCATGTTTCAGACGCTATTGCAAATTCTAACAGCAACTGCGGTTGGTATATAACTAGTGGAAATGAGCCTTATGGTGGTGTTCAGTATGGATTTAAACAGGCTTTAGATGGTGTTAGCAGAGATAAAGTTGCAGATAGTATAGAAGAATTAGCTGAAAAAATCCATATAGATCCAAAAACTTTAAGAGCAACATACGATAGATATTGCGAATTAGTTGAAAAAGGTGAGGACGAAGATTTTGGTAAACCTGCTAAATTCCTTCACCCAATAGAAGGACCAAAATTCGCTGCACTTAGATTACATCCTTGTGTAACAGTTACATTTGGTGGTCTTGAAACTGATTTATCTTCAAGAGTTTTAGATAATAATGGTGATCCAATACCAGGATTATTCGCAGCTGGAGAAGTTGCAGGAACTGGTATGTATGGTACAGAATATCCAACTTGTGGAACATCAATCGGAAGTGCTTTATTCTATGGAAGAATTGCTGGAAGAGTGGCTTCAGGAAAATCAATGTTATAAGAATAAAAACGAATTAATTTTAAAATAAAAGCAAGAAAATAACTACTATCTGCTCCACGGCTCCGACGCCTCTCTAAAGAAAAAAAGTAGGCGTCTCCAAGTGTCGCTAGAATAGTAGTTATTTATCTTGCTTTTTATGATCTAAATATACATTTACAGCAATGTTTATTATTATGTATATATTTGATACCTTTATTCCAAATAAGATATCTGTAATTATATTGTCACTAACTTAATCCGAACTTATTTTCCTATTTTTTTACAAATTTTTTAACAAAAGAAAAAGAGCCACTGCAAATTGCAATGACTCTATCCGTATATATTAACCTTATTCTGTGTATAGACAAATTTATTTGATGGATAAATTTTAAAGTTTTATTATTTTATTATATTTTTTATGTAATCCATACTCAGAAAAGATATCAATATCTATTATTTTTAATTAACCAGTACTAAAACTATCTAACTATTAGAGAGTGACCAGTCATTTCTTTTGGCTGTTCCATTCCCATCATGTCAAGTACTGTTGGAGCTATGTCTGATAGTCTTCCGTCGTCAAGAAGTTTTGCTCCTTTGAATTCTTCTCCAGCTACTATAAATGGAACTGGATTTGTTGAGTGAGCTGTTACAGTTTTTCCTGTTTCAGGATCTGTCATAAGTTCAGCGTTACCGTGGTCAGCAGTTATTATTAAGCTTCCACCTTTTGCTATTATCTTATCAGCTAATTCTCCAACACATTTGTCAACAGTTTCAACAGCTTTTACTGCTGCTTCCATGCTTCCTGTGTGTCCAACCATGTCTGGGTTTGCGAAGTTTACAACTATGAAGTCGTATTTATCTTCATTTAATTTTTCTTCTACGTTTGCAAGTAGTTCGTTTGCAGACATTTCTGGCTGTAAATCGTAAGTTGCTACTTTTGGAGAAGGTATTAATAGTCTGTCTTCTCCTTCGTTTGGTTCTTCTACACCACCGTTGAAGAAAAATGTAACGTGAGCATATTTTTCTGTTTCTGCTGCTCTTAACTGAAGTTTTCCGTTTTTAGCTAGGTATTCACCTAGTGTATTTACAAGAGTTTCAGGTTTGTATGCAACATTAACATCGTCGTTTATAGCTGCATCGTATTCAGTTAAGCATACGAAATATGTATTGAAGTATTCTCTAGAGAATCCATCAAAATCTTTAACAGCTATTGCTTTTGTTATCTGTCTTGCTCTATCTGGTCTGAAGTTGAAGAATATTACAGAATCATTTTCTTTTATTGTAGCTACAGGTTTACCGTCTTTTTCGATTACTGTAGGTACTATAAATTCGTCGTTTATATCATCTGCGTAAGATTTTTCTATAGCGTCTAATATACATTCTGATTTGTTTCCTTCACCTTTAACCATTGCATTGTATGCAAGTTCTACTCTTTCCCATCTGTTATCTCTGTCCATTGCATAGTATCTTCCTGATACTGTTGCAAATTCACCGACACCAGCTTCTTTCATAGCTTCAAGAGTTTCTTTAGCATATCCTATTGCACTTCTTGGATCAGTATCTCTACCATCTGTAAATGCATGAACATATACTTTTTCTACTCCTTTTTTAGCTGCCATGTCTAAAAGACCTTTTAAATGTTCTATGTGAGAATGTACTCCACCATCAGATAATAATCCCATTATGTGTAGTGCATTTTCTTTTGCGTTTTCCATTGCCTGACAAAGAACTTCATTAGTGAAGAAATCTCCGTCCTGTATTGATTTTGTTATTCTTGTAAGTGGCTGGTATACTATTCTTCCTGCACCTATGTTTGTATGACCAACTTCTGAGTTACCCATCTGTCCATCAGGAAGACCTACATCTAGTCCACTTGCTCTCATTAAAGTACATGGATAATCAGTAGATAATCTATCTAAGTTTGGAGTTTTTGCTGTGTATATAGCATTTCCGTCGTGTTCTTTAGAATATCCATATCCATCCATTATTACTAATGCTACTGGTTTTTTCATATTTATATCTCCTTAAAAACTATACTCTTAAATCTATCACTTATCGCAATTAATCTAATAGTATTAATTAGAAGTTAAGTAATGCAAGGAAGTCTTCAGCTTTTAAGCTTGCTCCACCAACTAATGCACCATCTATGTCACTCTGTGCCATTATTTCAGCTACATTTGCAGGTTTAACAGATCCACCGTACTGTATTCTAACTTCTTCAGCTAATTCTCCATATAATCCTTTAACAACTTCTCTTATGTAAGCTATTACGTCGTTTGCCTGTTCTGAAGTTGCAGTTTTTCCAGTTCCTATAGCCCATATTGGTTCATAAGCTATTACAACTTTAGCTAAATCTTCTTTAGCTACATCTTTAAGAGCAGCTTCAACCTGAACTTTAACTACATCTTTAGTTTTGTCAGCTTCTCTTTCTTCTAATGTTTCACCACAGCAAACTATTGGATCTATACCAACTTCTAAAGCTTTTAATACTTTTTTGTTTACTGTTTCATCAGTTTCATTGAAGTACTGTCTTCTTTCAGAATGTCCTATTATAACATAGTCCATACCTATTTCTTTAAGCATTGCTGGTGCAACTTCTCCAGTGAAAGCTCCGTTATCTTCAAAGTGCATGTTCTGAGCACCTATTTTTATATCAGTACCTGCTACTGCTTCTTTAAGGTCTTTTAATAATGTGAAAGGTGCACATATAACTGCTTCAGCTTTATCTGGGCAAGTTTTTCCTTTAACTGCTTCAGCGAATTCTAAAGCTTCTTTTATAGTTTTATTCATTTTCCAGTTTCCTGCTATTATAGGTTTTCTCATGTTTTTATTCCTCCAAAATTTTATCTATTTTATAGTATATTCTTCTTATTTTTCGTCTAAAGAAGCTATACCTGGTAATTCTTTTCCTTCTAAGAATTCAAGAGATGCTCCACCACCTGTAGATATGTGAGTCATTTTATCTCCGAATCCCATCTGGTTAACAGCTGCTGCAGAGTCTCCACCACCTATTATAGTAACGGCTTCTGTTTCTGCCATAGCTTTTGCTACTGCTTCAGTACCTTTTGCGAAGTTTTTGAATTCAAATACACCCATTGGTCCATTCCATACAACTGTTTTAGCTGCTTTTACTTCATTAGCAAATAATTCAGCAGTTTTTGGTCCTATATCAAGACCTTCACAGTCAGCTGGTATATCTCTTCCTTCAGATATCATTGGAGTTTCATTTTCTCCAAATTTAGCAGCGTAAGTTACGTCTATTGGTAATAATAATTTAACACCTTTAGCTTCAGCTTTAGCCATCATTTCTTTTACGTAATCTATTTTATCTTCTTCACAAAGTGAGTTTCCTATTTCATGTCCCATAGCTTTAAGGAATGTATATCCCATTCCTCCACCTATTATAAGTGTGTCTACTTTGTCTAATAAGTTGTTTATAACACCTAATTTATCAGAAACTTTTGCTCCACCTAATATTGCAACGAATGGTCTTTCTGGAGTTTCAACAGCTTCTCCTAAGAATTTTAATTCTTTCTGTATTAAGTATCCGCAAGCTCTTTCTTCTAAGAATTCACCAGCACCTACTGTTGAGCAGTGAGCTCTATGAGCAGTACCGAAAGCATCGTTTACGAATATTTCTGCAAGTGATGCTAATTCTTTTGAGAAGTTTTCTTCGTTTTTAGTTTCTTCTTTTCTATATCTAGTGTTCTGAAGTAGTATTACTTCTCCGTCTTTCATTTCTGTAGCTGCTTTTTTAGCATTTTCTCCTACTACACAGTCATCTGCAGCGAATTTTACTTCCTGTCCTAACATTTCAGATAATCTTTTTGCTACTGGTGCTAAAGATAATTCTGGTTTAGCTTCTCCCTTTGGTTTACCTAAGTGAGAGCAAAGTATTACTCTAGCGTTGTGATCTATAAGATATTTTATTGTTGGTAATGCACCATTTAATCTGTTTTCATCAGTTATTACACCGTCTTTTAGTGGCACATTGAAGTCGCATCTTACTAGAACTTTTTTTCCTGCAACCTGTATATCTTCGATTGTTTTTTTGTTAAGCATTGACATAAGTAATTTCTCCTTTTATTTGAAGTATTTTTTAAAAGTATGACTTAATCATACCTTCCTATTATAAATATACCATATTATTTATATTTTATGTATATCGTTTATCTTTTCCATATTTACAAAAAAAGCCCGAGTCCGCAGTAACAAAACTACAAACTAGGACTTTTTTCGTCTGAAGTACATTAATAACTCTGTATGTATGGGGGTACATACATCATATTAAGGTTTAAATGTATTCAAGTTTTATATTATAAAGTGTATATAGGTTAACAATTTTAAATTATTTGTTTAATTATTTGCTTAATCCTGCAAAGTATCCTAATGTTCTTATTAACTGAGAAGTATAAGACATTTCGTTATCGTACCAAGAAACAACTTTAACTAACTGCTGTCCATCTACTTCCATAACTCTTGTCTGAGTAGCATCGAATAATGATCCGTAGCTCATACCAACTATATCAGAAGATACTATCATGTCTTCATTGTATCCGAATGATTCGTTAGCTACTTCTTTCATTGCTGCGTTTACTTCTTCAACTGTAACTTTTTTACCTAAAGTACAAACTAATTCAGTTAATGAACCAGTTACTACTGGAACTCTCTGTGCAGCTCCGTCTAATTTACCGTTTAATTCTGGTATAACTAAACCTATAGCTTTTGCAGCACCAGTTGTATTAGGAACTATGTTTCCAGCTGCAGCTCTTGCTCTTCTTAAATCACCTTTAGCGTGAGGACCATCTAATGTATTCTGGTCATTAGTGTAAGCATGTATAGTTGTCATAAGACCTTTTTCTAAAGTGAATTTGTCGTTTAATGCTTTAGCCATTGGAGCTAAGCAGTTTGTTGTACAAGAAGCACCAGATATAACTGTTTCTGTACCATCTAATATATCACTGTTTACGTTGTAAACTATTGTTTTTAAATCTCCTGTTGCTGGAGCTGATATAACAACTTTTTTAGCACCTGCTTTTATATGAGCTTCTGCTTTATCTTTTGAAGTGAAGAATCCTGTACATTCAAGAACTATATCAACGTTTAATTCTTTCCAAGGTAAGTTTTCTGGATTTCTTTCAGCTGTTACCTGTATTTCTTTTCCGTTAACTACGAAAGCACCTTCTTTAACTTCTATTTCACCATTGAATCTTCCCTGTGCTGTATCGTATTTGAATAAATGTGCAAGCATTTTTGCATCTGTTAAGTCATTTATTGCCACTACATCGAATTTTTCTGGCTGTTCCATCATCTTTCTTAATGCTAATCTACCTATTCTACCAAAACCATTTATAGCTACTTTTACCATGTCGCTACCTCCTAAAGTAATTTAAAAATTTTATTTTTGCGGCTTTACCGTAATTATATACTTATTTATATTCAAGTATTTTCTGAGCACTAAGCTCATCAGTTATAAGAACTAAGTTCTTGTTTATTTCAGATATTGCCATGAAAGCCTCTACTTTTTCGACTCCGGCGAATATCAAAATATTCTCTTTAACTTTTGAGTAGGTATCAAGATCTATACCTACTGTGCTAAGTCTGTGTACCACATTTCCATCTTTATCGAAGTAATAACCAAAAGCTTCACCGACTGCATTGCTATCAAGAATCTCTTTTTTAAGATTTTCATCAAGATGTCTTCTCTCTGCCATCACATCAGCTCTTCCTACACTAAAAACTAATATATCAGTTTCTGTTATATGCTTTAATGTTCTTCTTATATCTGGAATCTGTGCTAAAGTTCTCATAGCATCTTCTCCAAGCTCATCTGGGATATGAAGTAATTCATAATCTGAATGGATGTTTTTTCCTAATCTAGCTGTTATGCTGTTTGACTGAGTTTCAACCTCTGTCCCAACACTTCCTCTAGCAGGAACTACTAATGAATCTTCGAATTTCTTTTCTGTTTTCACAGAATCGGCAAATTCTAACATCGTTGTTCCACCAGTTATCGCTACCTTATCTCCATCTTTTAATACACTTAAGAAGTACTCTGAACCTTCCTTAGCTACATCTTTTAAAACTGTTTCATCATCTTCACAGTTTCTTGGGACAACTACAACTTTCTTAATTCCAAGCTTTTCTCTAACCTGTTCCTGAAGGTTTGTTATACCCATTATGTCGACCATAACATCTTTTAGTTTTTTAAGGAGCTCTTCTCCTTCCTCTGTTACAGTCATTCCAGATACAGCTACATTTATCAGACCTTGCTCTTTTAAAAACTCTGTCTCTGTTCTAGCAACCCTCTCACTTATTCCTAAGCGATTTGAAAGAGTTCTTCTTCCAATTGGCTGACTAACAGATATTTGTCTGAGTATTATATATCTTCTTTCCATAAGCTCTATCGCATGTGGGATGAGCTTTTTCTGTATCTCTATTAACTTTCTCATAATTACTCCTTCTTGCTTTTCTGACTGGGACTTTTTTTGTCCCCTATGTTTATTTCAGTCCCACAAGTTAATTTTATTGTATAAGATTTGTTCAAATTTTTCAATACCTTTTTTGAAAATTATTAAAAGTTTTTTGTTTTTTTTGCAAAAGAAAACGATATATCAAAAATATTAGAATTTTAACGTTTGTTCAAACCGTTTTCCCAAAACTTTCTTAAACTTTCCCCAATTTTTTCCTCAAATTGATTCAAATTTTTTAACCGAAATTTAATAGTATTTTTTCTATAATCTATACAATATTGTGGGAGCAAATTTGACCCTCTATGAAAATTTTATCCATTTTGTTCTTCCCTTTCAATACAAATAAATTTATTTAATTTACAAAAAATAAAACCTCGTACATTGATTTTTTTATCTAATCAACATACGAGGTTTTAATCTCTCTATTTTCAAATTTTATATTTCTAATATTAGAATTCTTTTCTTCTACTTGAAGACGGTATTCCAAGTTCTTCTCTGTATTTTGCAACAGTTCTTCTAGCCACACTCACGCCTTTTTCTTTTAACATCTTAGAAATAGCATCGTCGCTAAGAGGTTTTTTCTTGTTTTCTCCATCTATTATATCTTTAATATCCCTCTTAATTCCCGCACTAGATGCTCCTTCTGATGAATTATCAGTTTCCAGAGCTGCATTAAAGAAGAATTTAAACTCATAAAGCCCAAATGGAGTAAGCATATACTTTCCATTCACCCCTCTACTGACAGTAGATTCGTGAATCTCAAGCTTATCTGCAATATCCTTCATCTTCATAGGTTTGATATATTTTTCACCTTTTTGGATAAACTCCTGCTGCTCTTCTATAATAGCCTCTGCAATTCTAAGAATTGTACTCTTTCTGCTCTCTATATTTTTAATAAGAGTTGCTGCAGAATTTAATCTCTCTTTTATAAATTCCTTAGCTTCTTTATCTGACTCCTTATCAGTCATCATATTCCGATAAAAATCATTTATCTTTATATTGTATACATCCTTTTCATTTGTATGTACAATGTATTTCCCGTCAATCTTATCTACAATAACATCAGGCTGTACATAAACGCACTTATCATTTGAACAAGCTCTTCCTGGCTTAGGATCTAAGTGTCTTATAACTTCAATAGCTTCCTTACATTTCTCTATACTTATCTTATACTTCTTAGCTATATCTTTTAGCTTATTTCTTCCGATAAGCTCCAAGTCATTCATAATTATATTTTCAACTATATTATTTGAAATCCCCCTTCTCTCAAGCTGAAGTATTAAACACTCAGAAATATTTCTCGCTCCTATTCCCGGTGGATCTAGCTGTTGAACTATATCCAAGCATCTTCTAAAAAGACTAGCATCTACTCTCAACGCGTCGTAAATTTCCTTATCGTTTATTCTAAGGTATCCGTCCTCATCCAAACTATCTATTATATATTTACAAATTCTTTTTTCCTCAAATGTAAGCTTAAAGTATTTTAACTCATCTATTAAATAATCATATAGATTACTGGTACTTCTTATCATATTTTCAAAATCGACAGCATTCTCAGAACTGTACGGTGCATCATTTTTGTCCTCTCTAATATTAACAGACTCCATATGCTTTATATATTTTTCCCAATCAATTCCCTCATCATTTCTCTCAGCTTCTAAAAGCGGATTACTCTCAGACTCCTTTCTAATTTCTTCCTCTACTTCTAGTCTGCTCATATTAAGAATTGCGAGAGATTGCTTTAGCTGTGTAGTTAAAATCAGCTTTTGAGACTGATTTAACTCCAAAGTATTTTTGAAATTCATAATATAGCCCACTCTTTCTTAAAATATTCTATATATCCATTATTTTATTAATACCCAATATTTTTCCAATTATTTAACATTCATAATTATATTATATAGCAAAAGGTTGAATTTCTGTATAAAATTTGATGAATTTTGTAATGAGTTTTTATTCAATTTTTTTATATATACATAAATCTGTTCTATAATTGATTGTTATTAATCTAGTCAAATCTATTAAACTATAAATTTGATATTTCAATTAACCTAGTATAATTTCTATGTTATAATATTTATAATATTTAAAATTTTTAAATTTAATTTTTGAAAGGAAAGATAAATGGCATATCAATTATTTTTAGATTTATACGATTGTAATAAAAATAAAATAGATGATTTAGAGCTTGTAAAAGAAATTGCTCACAAGGCTATTTCTGATATAGATGCTTATATAGTAGAAGAATGTAGTCACAAATTTTCTCCAATAGGAATAACATACATCGCGGTTATTTCTACATCACATTTTTCAATTCACACTTGGCCAGAGTACGGATATGTAGCTGTAGATATTTTTTCTTGTGATAAAAAAGTTCCAGAATCTATTGGAGGGTTTTTAAAAGATGCTTTTGATGCGAAATCAATAAAACAAAATAGATTTAATAGAGATATTAAAGGAGGTGCGGAGTGTGGAATATAATGTCGGTCAATTTTTAAAAGTTGATGAAGTAATCTATGAGATTGTTGGAAAAATCCAGTTTAGAAATTATTCAGACAACTGTACTTGGTTTGAGTATAGGCTTCTTGAAAGATTTGGACCTGGTGAGCGGTGGCTGAGTATCGACGATAAGTATAGAGAATACTCTATTTCTTGGACTACTGGTGAACTTTCTCTAGACGGATACCATCAAGTAGATAAAGGAATACGGGAAGTTGTAAGTGTTTCTGGAGATGTAGATGTCGACGTTGGTGATAGCGCATCATTTTGTGAATACGAGGATAGAACAGAAGAAAAGATTATATCTGTTGAACAATGGAACGATATAAAAGAATTTTCTAGAGGTTATTACCTAGATAAAAATGAAATCTGTTTTGCAAATACCTCAGATGTAAGTAACTTTTCAACAAATTCCTCTAAATCCTCTGCTTCTTCTAGAAATGGTAAAAAGAGAATCAATCCTTTCTTTGTAATAGGAATAGCTATGTTGCTTGTATTTGCTATAGGTTTTATAGGAAATATGATTGGAGGAAAGTCTATTGCAAAGTTCTTAAAAAAATCTAACCAATTCACTTATGTTACCTCAATTACAGGAAATGATGGAGAAAAGGCAGATGTGTACGAATCATCACTTTCTAAGGAAGATACAGTAATGACTATTATAGAAGCTGTTGATGGCAATGTTTTAGATGTAGAAGAAGACAAAACTCAAGGAAGTGAAAGCATTGCAATCCTAACTGAAGACGAATACTGCATGGTATATATATCTGTATCAAATGAGGTTCTTGTGCAGATTTCAAATAGAAAATATGCCTATACTTCAGATAAAGAACCTTATCACTCATCTGCACATACCCATAGTTATTACAGAAGATATTACTACTCTGCTGCATATTTAGGAGATGCTAGAAGGTACAGAAGACATCATTCTCCTTATGAAAACTACAATGGAGAAAGATTGGATACAGACATGTTTGATCAATACGATTCATACTCAGATAGTATAAAAAGAAACAGTGTAAACTCAAGAACATCTTCTGGTGGTGGCTTGAGTAGTGGAAAATAATTTTTTAAAAAGGAGATTAAAAATATGGCTTTTTTAACAGAAATCACTAATATTGCAATATATTCGATACTTGGAATAGTATTTATGATGCTTGGAAACTTCCTTTTAGATTTAGTAGTTCCTTGTCATTTTCCTACAGAAATAAAAAAGGGAAATCAAGCTGTTGGCTGGCTTAGCGCTGGTTCATTTATAGCTATAGGTCTTATTCTTCGCACAGCAATTATGTCACCATCTGCAGAAGCTGTCAGCGAAAGTTTAGCATCTGGCATATTAAACACTTCTCTTTACTTTGTTTTAGGTGTGGTATTTTTAATACTTGGATATGTAGTTGTTAGTCTATTTAATAAACGCTACAACCTAAACGAAGAAATTGGAAACGGAAATGTAGCTGCAGGTCTTATGGTGTTTGGTATATTTATCGGACTTGCACTAGTAATCAGCGGCGTTATCAGTTAATAGGAGATTAATTGATGAAAAAATATAGACTTTTAATGCTTACAACACTTATTATTTCAGGTTGCTCAATATGCTATGAGCTTATAATAAGTGCCGTAAGCTCTTATTTAATAGGTGACACAACTCTTCAATACTCTATAACAATTGGATTGTATATGTGCGCAATGGGACTTGGCTCTTATATTTCTAAGTATATGAAAAATAATCTTTTTAATTGGTTTGTATTTATAGAAATCGGTGTGGCAATAGTCGGTGGTACTTCTGCTTTAATCCTATTCTACGCAAATTTATATTTAGAAACATATCAGATTGTTATGTATATAGAGATAATAGTGATAGGTACATTTGTCGGTGCAGAAATTCCAATACTTACTAGAATTATTGAGGACGATAATGAAAATCTTAGAGTTACTCTTTCATCTATATTTAGTTTTGACTATATAGGCGGACTTGTTGGATCAATAGCTTTTCCAATTATATTGCTTCCACATCTTGGATATTTCGCAACATCATTTTTGATAGGTTGTATGAACACATTGGCTGCAACTCTAATTATTTTTAAGTATTCAGATAGGCTAATAAATCCAAAGGTATATAGAATATCTGTCGTAATTTTATTTGTTGTTATGCTTCTTGGAATGTTGTTTTCAGATAATATCTCTAGTCGTGTCGAGGATGGACTATATAGAGATAGGGTTATTTTTTCCAAACATACAAAGTATCAGCATATCGTAATGACTAAACACAAAGATGATTTAAGACTGTTTATAGACGGAAATATACAGTTTAGTTCAGCAGATGAGTATAGATATCACGAGGCCCTTGTCCATGTTCCAATGTCTAAGGCAAAGAATAAGGATAATGTTCTTATCTTGGGCGGTGGCGATGGCCTTGCTGTTAGAGAAATTTTGAAATATGAAGAACCAAACATTACCCTTGTTGATTTAGATAAAGATATGGTAAATCTTTGTAGGGAAAATAAGCAAATAAAGGAGCTTAATAAAAATTCGTTAAACAGCGATAGGCTAACTATAGTTAATCAAGATGCTTATCAATTTCTAAAAAATACAGATAAGAAATTTGACGTTATCATAGTAGATTTGCCAGATCCAAATAATGAGTCTTTAAATAAGCTTTATACTAATGTCTTTTATAGACTTTGTAGCAATTCTCTTACAGATGATGGGATTATGACAGTTCAATCTACTAGTCCATATTATGCTGCTAATGCTTTTTGGTGTATTAATGATACTCTGGAAAGCGAAGGTTTTTATGTTAAGCCATACCATCTTCAGGTTCCATCTTTTGGAGATTGGGGATTTAATCTAGCTTCTAAGAAGAAGTTAGATGATAGTTTTGAGATAGATGTCGATACTAGGTTTTTGGATGAGAGTAATTTAGATTCGCTGTTTGAGTTTGGCAAGGATGAGATGCCTAAGGGTGAAGTTGAGATTAATTCGTTGTCTAAACCTCGGTTGATAACATACTACTCTAAGGCAGTACGCAACTGGGAGTAATTTGAAGGAGAAGGTATGACTAGTGCATTCACTCCAGGCTTCGACGCTTTCTTTGTTTTATTCGAACTTTGTTCTATGGCAAAGAAGAAAGTGTCTGTAGATTGTCGTTGAATTGCACTAGATCATACCATTCTCTATTCGGCAATATTGAGTAAATAGAATTAAGTAGGAAGTGGTGAGCCACTTCCTTTTTTATATAGCCGCATAGAGTCTTCAATTGTTGCTGAATATTTTATTTAGCATCTCTTTTTTCTCGTATAATATGTGTAATTATGTAGTATTATTATATTAGATACAATTATTTTAAGAAGAGGTAGTTATTATGAAGACAGATCCATTTAAAGAATATATAAAAGCATCCGAGCCTTCTAAAGCTATCAAAGGTTATGCATGGAGTACTGCTATTGGTCTTCAAGCTGTGGATGGACTTAAAACATCAAAATATTTAATAGATAAAGCTATAGATAATATTGAGGGGAAAATTTCCATAAAAGAAGCTCAAAATTTAATAGACGCATATTATGAGGAAAAGACTGAGCACTCAGTTGATGAAGAACGTACAGAAGAAGCTGATAAAGTATCTGCTCGCATAGCAGAATTACTTTCTGAAACAGCATTTTCTTTCTCGCCTGCAGAGTATATATCAATCCACAAAAAACTGTTTAATGGTTTATATAAATATGCTGGAAAGATAAGAGATTACAATATTACAAAAAAAGAGTGGGTATTGGACGGGGCTAGCGTGACATATGGTACTGCATCAGAATTAAAAGCTACCTTAGAGTATGATTTTGAGCAAGAAAGAAACTTCAGCTATAAAGGGCTTTCTATGGATGAAACTATTCATCATCTTGCTGTTTTTGTTTCTAGGTTATGGCAAATTCACATATTTGGAGAGGGCAATACTAGAACAACTGCTGTGTTTTTCATTAAGTATTTGAGAACTCTTGGTTTTTCTGTGACAAATGATATATTTGCCGAGAATTCATGGTATTTTAGAAATTCTCTTGTTCGTGCAAATTATACAAATATACAGAATAATGTTCATGAAACAACTAAATACTTGGAGATATTTTTGAGAAATCTTCTTTTAAATGAAAAAAATGAACTACATAATAGAAGTATGCATATTAGTGGACTTTGGGATGATAATTTGAATTTTAAAGATGAAAATTCGTACATTAAAGAAGCAGAATTGTACAATCAATCTATAAATTCGTATATTGAAAATAAAGAAATGGATATTAAAAACAAAAAAACTTATATTGATAACATAGAAAATAATATCAAATATGTCTTTAGTAGAGAAATAGATAGCTTTTCTACTAAAACATTAAATCATATTCAATTATTATTTGATAGATTTGGATATGATGAAATATTTGGAAGATCTATGGTTATGGATTTACTAGGTCTTAAACCATCAGCTAGCTCTAGATTACTTTCAAATTTATTAGATGTTGGTATTATTAAATCTGTTTCCGGTCATGGAAAAGGTAAATACAAATTTAAAAATAATATATAAAAATTATAATTGTAGGAAGTGGATAACCACTTCCTTTCTTATGATATAATTTTAGTTAATTTAATTTTTTAATAGAGGTGATTGTATGAGAGTTAAGCCAAAAGGATTTGATTTAAATGGACGCAAGTTGGTTCTTAGAAATGCAGAGGAAGATGAAGCTAAAATGCTTTTAAAATATTTAAAGCAAGTCTATGCAGAAACACCTTTTTTAATTCAAGAGCCAGACGAGATCACTTTTACAATAGATGATGAAAAGAAATATATAAAAGAAAATAACGACTCCGATTCAGATTTGCTGCTTATCGGTATGCTAGACGGAAAACATGTTGGAAACTGCTCCCTTATGGGTAATCATGCGAGAAGACTAAAACACAGAACAAGTCTTGGAATTGTTTTATACCTTGAATATACAGGACTTGGAATTGGAAGAATTATGATTGAAGAAGCTTGTAAAATAGCTAAAGAGAACGGAATTGAACAGGTTGAACTTGAGGTTGCCGCAAATAATAGAAATGCTATTTCTCTTTATGAAAAATTGGGATTTGAAAAGGTAGGGACTTTACCAAATAATATGAAATACGCTGATGGAACATATACTGATGTGCATTTCATGGTGAAATATTTATAAAAAAATAGAAAATAATACTTAACAAATATTAAATATATTTATACTATACAACTGGCTTTTCTTTTAGTATAATACTTGCCATACCTTTTAGAAATGAGATGATAGTTTGATTGTGTAGAATTTTTGATGAAATGAAGTAATATAATTCAAAGAGGTGTACAATGATAACTGAAAGAAAAGAAAAACAGATTTTAATGTTGTCCTTTTTATCGGGACTTTTATTTGCTATTGTAGAGTTTATTTTTGCTATTTACAGCCACTCTCAATCAGCACTTACAGATGCCGTATATGACGCATCAGAGCTTGTGTTTATCGCATTGCTCCTATTTTTAACCCCATTATTCCATAAACCTGTATCTGAAAAGCATCCATATGGGTATTTTCAAGTAGAGTCGATATTTGTCATAATCAAAAGTGTTATGATGTTATCCGTAACTATGGGTGTATCTGCAGAAGTATTAGATTCTGCTTTATCAGGCGGAAATATTGTAAATAATGCACAGGTTTCAATATTCCAATGTTGTCTTGGAGTAGCGAGTATTATAATTTTCCTTATTATGAAAAGATTAAATCGCAACCTATCTTCACCTACAATTGAGGCAGAGTTGCTCGGTTGGAAGCTAGATATAGTGTACAGTATGGGTATGGCGCTTGCTTTTTTAGTGTCTTTATATCTGAAAAAAACGCCACTTGGCTTCATATCTCCATACTTTGACCAGATTGTAGCCGTAGTTGTTATGGTATTCATGCTGCCAGAAAGTATAAAAGTCTTGTGGAGAGCTGTTAAAGACGTATTTTTATTCTCGCCAAATAAGGTTTATATGGATGAAGTGAAAGCAATTTGCAACCCTATTTTAGATGAATACAACTTCAACCCTGTATTTTTTGATATTACAAAAACAGGACGTCACTTGTGGATCGCGGTTTATTTCAGAATTGAAGCTACTAGTTTAGAGGTTGCTAGTTTATCAAGTGCAGTATCAGAGGTAAATGAAATTATGCAAGAAAAATTCCAGGAATGTACTTGTGAACTTATTCTTGTTCCATAATTATTTGTAAAAGATAATAATATATATAAAAATCCCTCACCTTTTTTAGATGAGGGATTTATTTTTTATTTAATTTTTAGTTTTCTATTTTTCAAATTCTATTTCGAAATCCATTCCACCGACCTGAACTGTATTTTTTCCTTTTAATATGCTCTTGTCAGATTTTTCATTGACTAAAACTATACCATCTTTTTTAGCTAGAGGAGATGCTGTTAATGCGTCAACTAGTTTATCTCCGTTTGCTATGTAGACTTTGTCTGATCCTGAGTAGAATTCGTTTATAACTTCTTTATTTGTCGCGTATCTGTCTTTTCCAGCTAGAACCTCTGCATTGTATTTGTCAGCTATTGATTTATCAACTACAGAGTTTCCACCGATTACATAGTATTCTACACCAGATTTTTTAGCATGAGTTGAAGTTTTTCCGTTTGTTAATAGTATTGGAGCACCTTTTTTAGCTGCTATTGCTGAAGCTGACATAGCATCTGCTTCTCCACCGATTATGTATACTTTATTCACTTTTTTGATTCTGTCCATTGTTACTTTAGGTATAGAGTCTTTTTTAGTTAGTAGGATTGCTCCGTTTTCTTTTCCTGCAAGTCCAGAAGCTGATAGTCCATCAGACATTGATGATTCTGCGTTTACTAGTACTACGTTATCGTATGAGCCTAGTTTGTCAGCTATTTTTGCTGCTGTTTCATATCTGTCTGTTCCTATTATTTCTTCGTGAGTGTATGTTGGTTTTGAAGGATAAGAAGGGTATGAAGGATATTTATAATATACATTTCCTCCAATTGGATTTCCACTTATAGAACCATTACTTCCTTTATCTACTACTGTTCCATCATTATTTATCGTTGTATTTGACTCAAGATTTCCATTATCTAAAACTGTAACTACACCTTTTGTACCTATATTTACATTTCCAGCTCCCTCAAGATTTAGCTTTGCAGAAACATTCATTGCATTGCTTCCATTTAAATTTAATTGAATATTTGAATGAACTTCTATTGTCATATCTGTTTTAACATCTAATGTTAGATTATCACTTATTATCATATTTCTTGATATAACTACTTTTTCTCCTTTTCCTACTCCAATATTTCCATTTTTAGGATTAATAAATGCTTGTAATGCAGCCCCACTCTCTGGATAGAATGTTTTACTTCCATCTGAATTGTACTTGTAAACATAACTAGTATAATCAACTGGTTTTATAGACGCATCTGTTTCAGCTCAAGACCAGTAACTAACAGCTTTTAAACCATGTGGAAGCAATACAGATCTATTTTCAGTATCTACAGTACAAACAGCATTATTTCCCATTTCAAATGTATTATCTTTTAAATCTAAATTCCCATCAGCAATTCCTCTAAGTTGTATGTAATGTGGGAATGTATTCCCTTTAAATGTATTTTTATTTACATTGGCAAGAGTTTGGAAATAAAATGCTCCAGCATTATCAAATGTATTATTAGTTACAATAAGACTATCATTTTCAGATTTTACATTTGTTGTTATACATGTACACTCTGCTCCTGCTCCACTTGTAGGACCATCTAGTACTGTTTCAACACTATTTACAAATGTGTTGTTTGATATAGTAATATTTCCAGTTATATTTGGTAACATTGTTCTAAATGCACCCTCAAATCTATTGTTATCAAATAATATACTACCTTCATTTGCCTGTCCATTTATAAATAATCCATAAGACCATTCTGGTGCATCTACGGTCTTTCCAGCATTATTAGGATGATTGGTAAATAGACAATTTTGTATAGTTATATTCGCCTTATTGCCAGAAACTGTTACAGCTGAACCAGCATCTCTTTTTGTTACTGAATAATTTACAGTAACTCTCTCCATTTTAATATTAGTTTGATCTGTATTTACTATAACCAAAACGCTTCCTTTTGCATTATCAGGATTTGGCTGTATAGTTATATTTTGTAATGTTCCGTTTTTTAGAGTAGTTAAACCTGTTATTCTATATTTTCTTTGTCCATCTATTGTAATATTTTTATTTACAGTTATATCCTCTGTTACATCAGACAATAACTCTATTGTAGCTCCCTCAGCTGCAGCATTTATAGCAGCTGCCAAAGTTGCATATTCAGTATTACCTACCTTAGCTACATTTTTAGTAACTGGATTTTGGATACTTGTATCACTACCATCTGGATTTGCAGCTTCCTGAGATGCTACAACCTTATTTGCAGATTTCACATTATCTAGTTCTGCAGCACTCACTATTCCATTCACAGATGGAACTAATAAAGAAGCTGCTAATAAAAATGCCAATGCTTTTGACTTCTTCTTATTCATACCAACACCTCCAAAATTTCAACCTATAATTCTTTGATATATAAATAAAAGCATAGAAAAAATACCTTCTTAAAAGAACGCATTCCCTCTATGCTTACCCTTAACATAAACTCCATTTGATAATATTAGTAATATTTATATTAAAATTTATAGCATATACACATAATTTTTTAAATATTTTTTATTTTCATTTAAAAACTCCATTATCTCTCTAACATACTTCATATTAATTAACGTCTTATTAGCCAACACATTTATTATATCCTTTATACACTAAATATTTATCAATCTTTATTAAAATCTAATAAAAAATCTCAAACAAAATCACAAACTGTCAAAAAAAGAGAAGGAAGATATCAATCAGCGACAATGCAACTTGATTGCCTGGAGCGATTGATACTTCCTTCTCTTTTCCCTATATTACATCTCTTTTAATATTTCCATTAATTCATCTTCATCATAATGATACTTCTTATTACAGAACTGGCAAGTAACTTCTGCCTGGTGGTCTTCCTCTATAATCTCAGCAAGCGCCTTTTTACCCATTGCGATAAATGCCTTCTTAACTCTATCTTTAGAGCAAACACATCTAAATCCTACCTCAACCTTGTCAAGAATTACAGGATCTAAACCTTCAAGCACTAAATTAAGCACATCCTCAGGAGTTAATCCTTCTCTGTACATCTCTGTGATAGATTTTATCTTTCCTATATTTTCCTCAAGCTGGCAAATTGTAGCTTCTGTCGCATCTGGCATAAGCTGCACGATAAATCCTCCAGCATGTTCAACTTCATAGTGAGTTGTGTAAACACCTAGTGAGACAGCTGATGGAGTCTGTTCAGAAACTGTGAAATAGTATGTGAAATCTGCTGCTATTTCCCCAGAAACTATCGGACATAATCCATTCACTGGCTCTCTAAGTCCTAAATCTTTTATTACTTTTAAAGTTCCTTCTGTACCTACTGCACCTGCTACATTTAATTTTCCGTTTGGATAGTTTTCAACCTCAACATCTGGGTTTGAAACATATCCTCTAACAAACCCCTGTGCATCAGAAGTTGCAAGTATTGTTCCTATTGGTCCGTCACCTTTTATTATAGATGTCAACTCGTCGCCTTTATTTTTCATCATAAGCCCCATCATTGATGTAGCTGTTAAAGTTCTTCCAAGTGCTGCAGTTGCAACCTTTGTAGTTCCGTGAGATTTTCTCGCTTCTTCAACTAAATTTTTTGTAGTTGCAACAAATGCTCTAACTTCCCCATTCTTAGAAGTAGCTCTTATTACATAATCTTTCATTAAAATTCTTCCTTTCATATATACAAATTTCTAAAAATTGTTCTTCTAAAATTATTTTTCTTCTAAATCTTATTTTCGCTTACCTATTACTTTCTACCTACAAAGAATACTCTTTCTGCATCTTTCTTTGGTTTTTCAAATGCAAAATCTCCATAAGCCTTGATATCTCTAAATCCTGCATCTGCTAATTTTTCTAATATATCCTCTGTTTCGTAAGCTCTCTGCTGGTGAACCTCATCAAATCTGTCAAAAGTTCCATCCTCGTTTTTCACGAAGAATGTAAGCTCCATTTCGACTAAATCCTCTTCTGGATCGAAATAGTTCTGCCACATATACACGACATCTTCTCTCTTCTCAGCAAAAGTATTATTTCCAAGCACTTTAGATAATTTATAGTATGAGCTAATGTCAAATACAAATATCCCATCCTCTTTTAAAAGCTCGTGAGCCTTTGAAAATACATACTCTAAATCGTCATCATATGTTAAATAATTGAACCCGTCACAAGCGCAAAGTATACAATCAAGATTTGGCACATCAAAATCAAGCTCAGCAATATCCTGCTGTAAAAGAACAAGCTGCACACCTTCCTCTTCTGCCTTTTCCATAGCAACCTCAAGCATTTCCGCAGAAATATCTATCCCAGCTATATCGTATCCCTTCTTAGTTAGAGGTATAGTCAAATTCCCTGTACCACAAGCTAACTCGAGAATATTCTGCACCTCAGCACCCTCACTCTTGATAATCTCTTCTATATATTCAACCCATCTATCATAATCGACATCGTCCATAAGCTCGTCGTATATAAATGCAAAATCTCTATACTGATCCATCTCAAATCTCCCAACATCATAATATTTTTCTAAAACTAAAACATCTAAAAACTATATTAGGCAAAATATCAAAATTCGAAATATAAACACTTGTACATCAAATATCCACACTCATACATAGTATATACCTCAAACTCAACATTTCTAACCATAATAGCATAAAGTATATTATATCATAAAAAATACTATACGCGCCACATACTCCACACTCACTTATACAAATTTAATGAACTATAAAACATATTCCTTCATAAAAAGAGGGTAATAGCCAAAAAACACGACAATACTGCAAGCGCCACGAACCTTTAAATGTGTTACATAAAAGTGCGTGGCGCTGAAGCCTGGAGTACTTTTGGCTATACCCTCTTTTCTATAAGAACATATTTTTATATTCCATTAATTTTCTATACACTTCAACCCCATTTAAAATTATTTTTTCATCGAAGTCAAACTGTTCATTGTGAAGTCCCGCAGTGAACCCTTTTTCCTCATTTCTCGTACCTACATTGAAGAAAAATCCTGGCACTGCTCTCTGGAAGAATGCAAAATCCTCTGCACCCATCCGGAAATCTAGTTCCACAACATTATCCCCTTTAAAAGCATCTTTAAACTCTTGATATAAATTATCGTCATTTATCACAGCCCGACACTCATTGCAAACACTCATCTCAATCTTACAATCGTATTTAGCTGCAGTAAATTCGCAAATCTTCTTCATCCTATCAAGCACATTTGCATAAACCTCATCTTTTGCATATCTCACAGTTCCCTCTAAAGACACATTTTCAGCGACAATATTTCTTCTTGCGCCACCTCTTATCTTACCAACTGTGATAACTGCGCTGTCTATTGGGCTAATATTTCTCGAAACAATAGTCTGAAGTGAGTTAATTACCTCAGCAGAAATCACAATTCCATCGATACCATTTTGAGGCATTGCACCATGTGCACTCTTAGACACAATATTTATCTCAAAATCTATTGTCCCCGCCATCATAGACCCTTTTTTAATTCCTATTACGCCTTCATCAAGCAACGGATTTACATGAAGTCCGTATATCTCATCAATTCCGTAATACTCTATAATTCCGTCCTTCACCATATCTTCAGATCCACCAGGCCCTTCCTCTGCAGGCTGGAATATGAACACAAAGTTATCCTTTAACTTATCTTTATTATCATTTACATACTTGATAAGCCCTAAAAGTATAGACATATGACCGTCATGTCCACAAAGGTGCTTAACAGTTCCATCCTTAGACATAAGTCCATCGATATCGGCTCTAAATGCAACAGTCTTTTGTGCATCTTTACCTTTTATAATTCCTGCAAGCCCTGTTTCTAGCCATTTCTTACTCTCTAAACCAAGTCCGTCCAAAACAGATTTTATATAATCATAAGTCTTAAACTCAACCCTTCCTTCCTCAGCAATACAGTGCAAATTCTTTCTATAATCGTACACACTGTCCTTTAAATACATTACTTTATCTAAACATTCTCCATTACATACGCAATTTTTTTCTTCCATAATCTCACCACCAAACGTCTTTACACAATCTTTTCTAAAATCTATTTATCCATTGAGCCTTTGTACTCAAGCATTGAAATATAGGCATCTAAAGCATTTACACATATCTTTTCATCAAAGTTAAATCTCAAATTATGAAGCCCATTTACAAATCCTTTTTCCTCGTTTCTTGCACCTAGCATAAAGAAAATTCCTGGTACTTCTTCCCGATAATATGAAAAATCATCTGCAATCATCAAAGGATCCAAAATCTCAACCTTGTCATCGCCAACAGCCTCAATAAACTCCTCACAAAGCTCAGAATTATTGTTTACAGGATGATAATCATCTCTAATAGTTACCTTAATCTCGCAATTAAACGCCTTTGAAAAACCATCCGCAATTTCATAAAATCTCTCCTTAATCTTTGAATAAACTTCTGGTTTAAAGCATCTAATAGTCCCCTCAAGATGAACGTGTTCAGCGATAATATTTCTTCTTGAACCACCTTCAACCTTCCCAATACTAACAACTGCATTGTCTATTGGACTAATATTTCTCGAAACAATAGTCTGCATACTGCTAACTAAAGACGCATAAATTGTAATTGCATCTATCCCAGCTTCTGGAGCAGAACCACCATGGCTGCTCTTTCCATAAATATCTATCTCAAAATCACCAATCTGAGAAAGGAAATATCCTTCCCTAATACCAACTTTTCCCTCAGAGATTTCTGGATAAATATGAAGTCCATAAATCTGGTCAACTCCATAATATTTCAAAATCCCTTCATTAACAAGAGCCTCGGCACCTCCAGGACCTTCCTCTGCAGGCTGGAATATAAACACAAAATTATCGTTTAACTTCTCTTTATTATCATTAACGAACTCAACAAGACCTAAAAGAATTGCTGTGTGTCCATCGTGCCCACAAAGATGCTGCACACCACACTCAGTCATAAGCCCGTCAATATCTGCTCTAAAAGCTATAGTTCTCTTTGCATCCTTACCTCGAATAATCCCAGCAGTACCAGTACCAAGCCACTTATCGTACTCAACACCCAATTTATCTAAATAACTTCTAATATACTCAGAAGTCTTAAACTCCTCTCTCCCAAGCTCTGCAACCTCGTGCAAAACCTCTCTATGATGCTTCATAACACCCTCTAAAAATGAAAAATCTCTCAAAAATCTCACCCCTCTATCTCAAAATCTATTTTTTCAACATACTTTTTTAAAATCTTGTATACCTAAAACATAACTAAAAAACAATTTATTTATAGTATACATTAAACAAAACTAAATACAAGAAAAAATAACAAAATTTCAGAATTTTTTCAAAAAAACAAAACACACATACCCCGTCTAAAATATAAAACCTACTTTTACCCAAATATAAGCTCTAACATACAAACTTTTCCCCAACCTCTTCCACCAAACCTATATCCCCTCTGTCCTAGCTTCAAAACACTTCTTCTCTTTTCTAATTTTACTTTACAGGGGCTACTGCGATTTTTTGCTAAGAACGCCTTCTTTTTGCTTTGAATAACAAAGAAATCGAACTCGACAATGCAACTTGATTGCCTGGAGAGGAGATTATTTGTTATCCAAAGCATTAAAAAAGAGGCTTCTGCGAAAAATCACAGTAGCCCCTCCTATAAGCAAAATTAGCAAGAGAAGAAGTGTTTAGCTAATCCTCCTTTAGCTGTTTCTTTGTATTTATCCATCATGTCAAGTCCAGTTTCTTTCATTGTTTCAACAACCTGGTCTAATGAAACAGAATGTTCTCCGTTTGTTATCATAGCATACTTAGCTGCATCAAAAGCTCTCTGTGCTGCCATAGCATTTCTTTCTATACAAGGTATCTGAACATATCCGTAAACTGGGTCACAAGTCATACCTAAGTGGTGTTCAAGAGCTATCTCAGCTGCGTATTCTATATGGTCTATTGAACCGCCCTGAAGATAAGCAACTGCTCCAGCTGCCATTGAACATGCAGCACCTACTTCACCCTGACATCCAACTTCTGCTCCTGATATAGAAGCATTAGTTTTTATTATATTTCCTATAATACCAGCTACTATTATAGCTTCGTTTATCTGTTCATCAGTTAAATTCATATAATCTTTCATAGCGAAGAATATACCTGGTAGAACACCTGCAGAACCACAAGTTGGTGCAGTTACTATTATATTACCAGAAGCATTCTGTTCAGAAGCTGCTAGTGCATAAGCGTAAACTAATGTAGAGAAGTCGTTAGTTTTTTTGAAGTTTTCATAGAATACCCCAGCTCTTCTCTTTAAGTGTAATTTTCCTGGTATTACTTCATTAGTAGCTAATCCTTCATCTATTGATTTTTTCATAGCTTCTCTTATTGTATTTATGTGATCCATTATGTCACTATCTTCATTTTCTAAGGCAAAATCAACTAATGTTTTGTTGTTGTCTTTGCACCATTTTACTATCTCGTCCATAGTACTTAGAGGATATGTTTCTTTAACTGCAGAAGTATTTCTCTTTCCTTCTTCAGCAAGAGATCCACCACCTACTGAGAATACTTCCCACTGTGCAGTAGTATTTCCGTCTTTATCAAGAGCTTCAAGTAGCATTCCATTTGGATGGAAGTCTTTTATTATATCTTCTCTCCATACTATCTCAACTTTTTTAGGAGCTATAGTTTTTATTATTATGTAGTCAGTTAAATGACCAGCACCTGTAGCTGCTAAACTTCCGTAAAGTGTTGCTCTAAAGCTATCTGCATCTGGATTTTCGTTTTTAAATCTTTCTGCTGCTCTCTGTGGCCCCATTGTATGTGAGCTTGATGGCCCATTCCCTATTTTGTATAACTCTTTTAAAGTATCCATTTT
>SAMEA3387515__coassemble_1857_pt1 | contig 36167 bp, 34 predicted proteins | sample SAMEA3387515__metabat2_high_PE_011 | metagenome-assembled genome bin SAMEA3387515 (sample SAMEA3387515) | Felis catus | biome: Faeces | place: United Kingdom | collected 2012 | reverse complement strand
ATGATAGCTACACTTACTGGATTTACAAGAATACTACCATTCTTAATAGTTCCAGCAGTGCTTGCTTACTTCAATCAGGATTTAAAAGCTAAGTGTATGATGGGGGATGCTGGTTCAAATGTGCTTGGTATATCAATAGGTATATTTATGGCATTTGGATATTCTATAAATGTTAAAATAGGTTGGTTAGTATTCTTAGTACTTATACATATCTTAACTGAAAAATATTCCCTAACTAAGATAATAGAAAAAAATAAAGTCCTTAATTTCTTGGACAGATTAGGAAGGTAGTCATTTATGTTGAGCAGAAAAATAGGCGATGTAGTTGAAATAAAAAAACAAAATGGACAGCTTGACGATATAAGAGTTGAAATAAACGGAGAAATATTTAGAGCGTACAACTATCCTAAAATGACTGGAGAAGTAAAAGTTGGAGATAAGGTGCTTCTAAATACGACAGCTGTGGAGCTTTCTCTTGGTACAGGTGGATACCACTATGTAATATCTAACCTAGACAACATGGAGGCTGATTTAGAAGGTCAGGGGCACATAATGAAGCTTAGATATACTCCTATGCAGGTTAGAGTTGATTCAGTTGAGGATCACGAAAGCAAATGCCACGATGTATTTGAAAAATTTGAAACACTTGATGGAATGCCTGTAGTTGTTGGAACTCTACACAGTATGCTAACTCCATTTGCAGCAACGTACAAAAGACTAAATCCAAACAAAAAACTAGTATACATAATGACTGACGGAGCTGCACTTCCAATATACTTTAGTATGAATGCAGCAACGCTAAAAGATAAAGGATTAATAGACTCTACAATAACATTTGGAAATGCCTTTGGTGGAGATTACGAATGTATAAATATATATACAGCATTAATAACTGCTAAAGAAATAGCTAAAGCAGATGCTGTATTTATAAGCATGGGACCTGGAATTGCTGGAACTGGTACAAAATACGGATTTACAGGAATTGAACAAGGACCAATATTAGATGCAATATCAAAATTAGGTGGTAGACCAGTTGCTATACCTAGAATAAGTTTTGCTGATATGAGAGATAGACATAGAGGGATATCTCACCACAGTATAACTATATTTGATGAAATAGTTAATGTAGGGGTTGAAATACCAATAACTATTTACGGTGAAGAAAAAGATAGCATAATAAAAAATCAGATTAAAGAAAATAAATTAGACGAAAAACATAAAATAGAATACATAAAAAATAATAGAACAAAAGAAGATATAGATAGCTACGGACTAAAAGTTAAGAGCATGGGAAGAAACTACGAACAGGATAGTGAATTCTTTGACTCAGCATCGTCTGCAGCGATTTATATAACAGAAAATAAATAATTCTAAAATTTTGGGATTAAAGAACCTGACTTTAAAAGATTTCGTATGAGGACATACGATGTGTAAGAAATCGAATGAGGAGTTTAGGATGGACAATTTAATAAAAGAATATATAGATTATATAGAAAATAAAAGAAAATTATCTTTAAACACTGTTTCATCTTATAGAATAGATTTAAAAAAATATAAGGATTATTTAGAGGAAAAAAATATAGATATCAAAGATGTTGTAGAAACAGATATATTAAACTATCTAGTTGAGCTAGAGAAACACAATACATCTGTTTCTACTATAGCTAGAACTACATCATCTATAAAATCTTTCCACGACTATCTATTCTTTAGTAAGATTTGTGAAACAGATCCGGCTAAAAATATTAAAAAGCCAAAGATAAAAAAAGAAGCAGTGGAGATTTTAACAGAAGAAGAAATAGAAGCTCTGTTAAATTTCGAAAGTTTAGACTCAAATAAATTAAAAAGAGATAAGGCTATATTTGAGGTGTTGTACGGCACAGGAATGAAGGTATCTGAGCTGATAGACCTTAATATAGATGATGTAGATTTTGAAATGGGGAGTATAACTTGTTCTTCAACTAAGAATAAAAGGGTTATACCTCTTATAGATGTAACTAAGAAATACTTAGAACTTTATGTAAATGAAGCGAGAGATAATGTAGCAGCTGAAGGCGAAAATGCTTTATTTGTAAGTGCATTAGGGCATAGGTTTACAAGACAGGGATTATGGAAAATAATTAAAAGATATTCTCAAAAGGCAAATATAAATAAAAACATAAATCCAACTATGCTAAGACATTCATTTGCAATACATATGATAAATAAGGGTGCCAATATAGCGTCTGTAAATAAAATTTTAGGAAACACTAATTTATCTAGTATACAGTCATATTTAAACTGCATAGATCAAAATATGAGAAAAGAAATGAATCTAAAACACCCGAGAAAATAATACTGAGTACAAATAAAATGGAATTATAAAATACTTATAAAATACAAAGTCTAACATTATTTGTTAGACTTTTTTTTATGTTACTGTTATAATTTATAATTGCAGAGTTATAATCCAATAAAAAAGGAGAAAAAATATGAAAAAAAAGTTTTTAGTTATTTTAGTACTTTTGGTTGTAATAGCAGCATCTGGGGGTATATATTTTAAAAAGCGGTCTGGTGCATACGATGTAAACGAAGAAAAAAAGGTGGTTGTAGAGATTCCATCTAGTTCTGGAACAGATAGCATAGCAGAAATACTTAGCGATGCAAAACTTATAAAAAATAAATTAGTATTTAAGATAAATGTAAAAATGAGTGGTAAAGCATCTCAGTTTAAAGCTGGAGAGTATCAGTTTGACCAATCATATACAAATGATGAGATTATAGATGATATAGCAGCTGGTAAAATATACCATTCTGGTCCTAAAGTGACTGTTAAAGAGGGCGCGACTTCTACTGAAGTGATAGATGAGTTAGTTAAGAAAAAACTTGGAAGCAAAGAAAATTATGAAAAACTTATAAACAATCCAGATGAGTTTAGAGATAAGTATGAGTTTTTAAAAGATAATAACATAAAAAGCTTAGAAGGATTCCTTTATCCTAGTACATATTTCTGCTCTGAAGGAGAGAGCGAAAGAGAAGTACTTTCTAGAATGCTTAATAAATTCGATGAAATATACAAATATAAAATAAAACCAGAAATGGAAAAACATAAAGACCTTAACTTCTACGATGTTATGAAAATGGCATCTATAGTAGAAAAAGAGGCGGTTTTAGATGAGGATAGACCTTTAATTGCTAGTGTGTTCTACAATAGATTAGCAAAAGATATGCTACTTCAATCTGATGCTACAGTTCAGTATGCGTTTAAGGAAAGAAGAAAGGTTGTCAGCTACAATGATTTAAAGGTTGAATCACCTTACAATTCATATAAATACAAAGGACTACCACCTACACCTATAGCAAATCCAGCTTGGGAATCAATAGAAGCAGCTATAAACCCTGCTGAAACAGATTACCTATACTTTGTCGCTAAAGAAGATGGTGGTGGAAATAATTACGCTAAGACTTATGAAGAGCATTTAAAATACGAAAAACAGTATAAAGAACAGAGAGAAAAAAAGAAACAGGAAACTCAGAATAAAGAAACTGAGACAAATTAATTAGGAAGTGGAGAGATTTTATGAGCAATATAGTAAACGACCTTGTTGAAGAATATATAAGAGAAACACTAGCTGAAAAAGATGGGTTACTTAAAGAATTAGAAGATTATGCCCACGAAAACAGTGTGCCTATAATTCACAAAGAGGTATCAGATCTTTTAAAAGTTATATTAAAAATACATAGACCTAAGAGAATACTAGAAATAGGATGTGCAATAGGGTATTCGTCAATATTCTTTGCGTCTGTTTTAGGTGGAGATGTTGAAATTATAACGACTGAAAGAAATGAAGTTATGATAGAAAAAGCAAAAGAAAATATAAAAAGAGCAGGACTTGAGGACAAGATAACTATTCTTGAAGGAGATGCAGAAGAAACATTAAAAACAATAGACGGAGAATTTGATATGATCTTTATAGATGCAGCTAAAGGTCAGTATCAGTTATTCTTTGATCTTGTAATAGATAGACTAAAAAAAGGTGGACTTGTAGTTTCAGATAATATACTTTACAAAGGAATGGTTGCTCACGACGATTTCGTTGTAAGAAGAAAGAAAACAATAGTTAAGAGAATGAGAAATTATCTGGATTATATATGCACTTGTGATTATTTAAGCACATCTCTAATACCAATAGGAGATGGTGTAGCGTTAAGTTATAAAGAAGGAGAGAGAAAGTAATTATGGAAATGAAAAGAGCAGAATTATTGGCTCCAGCGGGAGACCTTGAGAAATTAAAAACTGCCATAATATACGGTGCTGATGCTGTATATATAGGTGGAGAAGTATTTGGAATGAGATCAGCTGCTAAAAACTTCAGCATAGAAGATATGGCAGAAGGTGTTGAATTCGCACATGCAAGAGGAAAAAAAGTATATGTAACAGTTAATATAATACCTCACAACGAAGACTTTAAATACTTAGATGAATATTTACTAGAATTACAGAGAATAGGAATAGATGCGATAATAGTATCTGACCCAGGGGTTATAAGTGTAGCTAAGAGAGTTGTTCCAGAAATGGAATTACATTTAAGTACTCAGGCTAATACTACAAACTTTGAAAGTGCAAACTTCTGGTATAACCAGGGAATAAAAAGAGTAGTTGTTGCTAGAGAAATGTCTTTTGAAGAAATAAAAGAAATAAGAGAAAAAACTCCAGATGATTTAGAAATAGAAGCATTCATGCATGGTGCAATGTGTATATCTTACTCTGGAAGATGTTTAATAAGTAACTACATGACAGGTAGAGAAGCTAATAAAGGTTCTTGTGCACAGTCATGCAGATGGCAGTACTACCTAATGGAAGAAAAAAGACCAGGTGAATACTTCCCAATATACGAAGATGAAAGAGGAACATTCTTCTTCAACTCAAAAGACCTTTGTATGATAGAACATATACCAGAGCTTGTTGAATCAGGTATAATGAGTTTAAAAATAGAAGGAAGAATGAAAACAGCTTACTATGTTGCAACAGTTGTTAGAGCATATAGAATGGCATTAGACGCATATTATGAAGATCCAGAAAACTGGACATACAACCCAATGTGGATGGAAGAGCTTAAAAAAGGAAGTCACAGACACTTTACAACAGGATTCTACCTACACAAACCAGATACAGAAGATCAGAACTACGAATCTGCATCTTATGTAAGAAACTACGATTTTATAGGTGTTGTTAGAGGACATGATGAGGAAACTGGCCTTGCAATAGTAGAACAGAGAAATAAAATGTCTGTTGGAGAAGATATAGAAATAATGGCTCCATACAAAGAAACTATGTACGCTAAGATATTAGAAATGTACAATGAAGACGGTGAGCCAATAGAATCAGCTCCACATCCAAGGCAGATAGTAAAAATGAAACTAGATGTACCAGTTGAAGAAGATTATATGCTTAGAAAACCTATAGAAGAAAAAGTAGATAATTAATAGGAATTTTAGTGGCTCTCTCTATTCAATAGGGAGGGCCTATTTTTGTATAATAATTTGTAAATGATTGCATACTTACGGATTTATTTTGATAATAGATAGTGTTTAAATATAAAAAATAATGAGAAAATGTATATAATAAAAAACTTTTGAAGATTATATATATGAAAGGAGAAATTATGGGAACAAATTCAGAAACAAGAATCTTTGCACTTTTAGGTCATCCAGTTAAAAATAGTTTTTCACCTAATATGCACAGCTATTTATTTGAAAAATACGGCGTAAATGGAGCGTATCTATGCTTTGATATAGAGCCTAAAAAAATATATAAATCTGTAGAAGCTATGAGAATATTAAACACAGTTGGGTTTAATGTAACTATTCCATACAAGACGGATATAATGGCAGGACTAGATGAGATTGATAGAAATGCAGAATTAATAGGCGCTGTAAATACTGTCAAAAATGAGGATGGAATTTTAAAAGGGTACAATACAGACGGAAGAGGATTTGTAAAGGCTATTACAGATAGAGGTATATCTATAAAAGGTAAGAGTGCGCTTATACTTGGCTGCGGTGGTGCATGTAGAAGTATAGCTATTGAAATGGCATCTAATGGAATTAAAAAAATTGATATAAGAAATAGAAGCCTTGGAAATGCAGAAAAAATAGCCAAAAGAGTAAATTCTGTATTTGGAACAGAGGTTGTATATTCAAAAGAAGAGGTCAACAAGAATGATTTAGAAAAGTATGATTTTCTGATAAATACTACTCCAATAGGCATGGAAAGCGAAGAATGCCCTATAGATGAGAGTATAGATGTATCTAGCGATATAGTGGTGTACGATATAGTTTACAAACCTCATAGAACCAATTTGATCAAATGGGCAGAGAAAAATAATTTAAAAGTTATTCATGGAATAGATATGCTTATAAACCAAGGTATAGATGCATTTGAAATATGGACTGGAAAGACCGTTGATTCAAAGGATGCAGAGATTCTAAAGGAGATGTTCCAATCAGAAAGAATCTAAACAACAGAGGGTGATGCAAATGGGTTCCTAAAATTTAATAAACACAAGAATGGATTTATAATAACCGATGCAATTATTGCAGTATCTATATTATTTTTAGCGATGTATTTATTTTCTACATTTAATAGCAATACTAACTTTATCTTGAACAAGAAAAAGGAATATAAGGAACTTGTGTATATGGCGGAAAAAGAACTAAATTTAGAGCTAGATAATATAAAAAATGGAAGTTTTAATAAAAAGACTAAAACTAATTCTAATTTGAATGAGATAGAGATAAGTAAAAGTATTAATATCGTAGACAAGGCAAGAGGTGTATATATGGTCACAGTAGATGCTAAAAAAGATGATGAAACTATTAAGCTACAGGGATACGAGAGATATGCAGGTGTCGAAGAAGGATTGTCTTTAGATGAGTAAATTAAAAAAAAGAATTGGAAGTGCGTCTATTATGGCCATAATGGTTCTTACACTTTTAACGCTTTCTTGTATGTCGCTTCAAAATAGATTGATAGATTATGGGAAAAGTGAGTGGATAGATGTACAATCTGAAAATCTTTTAAGAAAATCTGAAGGTGCGATGATAATCACAGAGGAAAAAATTGTAGAGGCAACTCAAAGATTATACGATATAAGTCCTTATAAAGACGATTTTAAAAATAGAATAGAGAGTTTTGAGTATAGAAAGCAGTATGTATCCGAGATAGAAAATTTGTCAGATGTAAATATAGAAAATGTAAAAATTGATGTTGTAAAGGATGATATTTCAGAAGATGGCTCATTACTCTATAAATTTTGGGTAAATGTAACTGTATATGAAAAAGAGTACAATATGAAAAGAAAGTTAGAGCTCTGTGTTACCTTAAAGAATTTGAGAAAAGATAGACCTATCAAGGAAGATAATGAAAATAATATAGAACAAGAAAATGGTACTAATCCCGAGGAAAATCCTGGTGGAAATGTAGAAGAGCAGCCACCTGAGATTGAACCTGAAGAGGATATTATAGAAAATATAGATGCAAGGGATGCACTTATATTTAGAGTAGTAAAAGAGTGATACTTGTAAATATAGAGGTGTTTTTATGAAGAGGGAAGGAATGTGAGCTTAGCTGAACTTATTATAGGGATGAGTCTTGTTATATTGCTTATAGGAATTGTAGTTCCAAAGGCTGATTCTGGATATATGAAATCTGAATGGGAACGGAGAAAACTTTGTTCTGAATTAAGGCTTTTAAAAAGAAAAAATCTAGCTGGAATAGGTGAGTATATGCGTATAGCAAAGGTAAATAATAAAAGTTGCTATAGAACATTTTTCGATTTGAAACTCATAAGAGAGGAATATGTAGATGATAATATAAAAGTTGCAAGCAATATGAAAAAAATTATGTTTAAATCAGATGGCATACCTATGGATTCTGGTACTATAGAGATTAGATACAAGAAAAAGACTTATACGATAACTATAACGCCCATATCTGGAAGGATTTTATTTAAGGAGGGAATATACTCCAATGATAAAGAATAGCAAGAGAAAAGAAGGATATTTAATGGTAGAGGTATTTGTAGCTATTTGTATATCATTGATTGTTATGAGCACTGTCAATTTAATGCTCAATGAATCCATATCACTTGTAGAGCAAACAGATAATAGAATTGAGTTAATGGAGCAATTTAACGAGATAAAATCGAGTTTAAAAAGAGAGCTGAGAAATTCAAATAATATAAGGTTTTACAAAAATAATAAAAATATAATGCCAGAAGATGACTTTGTAGCGGTGGACAAAATTAAAATATCTCGGTTTGATGATGTTAAGTCGGGTGTTGTAAAGGTAAAAGATAAATCTATACACGTAAATAAGTATAATAAAAAACTATTCATATCATATAACGGAGGAAATTATGAAATAGGAAATTATGCTGAAGGAATTGAAGCAAAAAAAGATTCTGAGAATTCTTTTTCAATTAAACTTAAACTTAACAAAAATAATAATCAATTTAATGATATAATAAATATAAGGTTAAGAAATTGATATTGTCAAATGTAAAAATACTTGTTTAAATCATATGATTTATGATATTATGTTATCAGTAGGATTATGAATTATTATAAGAATACACAAAATAGCCTTTAGAGGTTAAGTAATATTTATTGGAGGTTATATATATGGTAACAGCAAGTGAATTCAGAAAAGGTGTAACTTTTGAAAAAGACGGTCAGCCATGTCTAGTAGTAGATTTCCAGCACGTTAAACCTGGAAAAGGAGCTGCTTTCGTTAGAACAAAATACAGAAATCTTATAACAGGAGCAACTAGAGAAGAAGCTTTTAACCCAAGTGATAAATTCCCTAAAGCTCAGATAGAAACTAAACAGATGCAGTATCTATACAACGATGGTGAATTATACTACTTCATGGATCAGGAAACATTTGATCAGATAGCATTAGATTACGTACGGGTTGAAGATGCTATAAAATTCATGAAAGAAAATGAAGTTGCTACAATAAGATTCTTCCAGGGAAGTCCATTCGAAGTTGAAGGACCAAACTTTGTTGAGTTAGAAATAACTGAAACAGAACCTGGTATAAAAGGAAATACAGCAAGTAACGTAACAAAATCAGCTACAGTTGAAACTGGAGCAGTTGTTCAGGTTCCTTTATTCATAAATGAAGGAGACAAAATAAAAATAGACACTAGAACTGGTGAATATTTATCAAGAGTAAACAACTAATATCAAATTTCAAACCAAATTAAAAATGTGTGGCACCGACTAAAGTCGATGTAAAACAAAGCATTGAAAGCGAGGGGCAGGACATGAAAGTAAAAGAAAATGTTGCATACCTAAAAGGATTAGCAGAAGGACTTGAAATAGCAAAAGAAGGTAAAAATGGTAAAGTAATAGATAAAATGATAGAAACTTTAGATCATTTTGCTAATGCTATAAACAGACTTCAGGATGAAAATGAAGAACTTCGTGAATATATAGAAGGCGTGGATTCAGATTTAGCAGATATGTATGAAGATATGGAAGAATTAGAAGAAAACATAGACGATATATATGATGAATTAGAAGACATGGAAGAAGATATAGAAGATCTTTATGAATGTGAATGCGATTGTGATTGTGATGATGAAGATGACGACGATTACGGCTACATTGAAATGGAATGCCCATACTGCGGTGAACTAGTAGAAATAGACGAAGATGAACTTTACGATGACGATTTAGATATAGTTTGTCCTTATTGTGAAGAAGTTATATTATCTTCAGAAGACTTCGATGATGAATGCGAAGATGGATGCTGTTCATGCGAAGGATGCTGTGGAGAAGACGAAGAATAAATCGATCTTTATAGAAAAGTAAAAATCTATGTAAAATTAAAAAATGCCTATGAGATTGGTTTTTCATAGGCATTTTTTTATGATACAATTAATCATAGAAATGCACGGAGAAATTTGATAAAATACAAAATTTATCATAAAAATTGGAGGCAAAAATATGCACATGAAATCTTTTAATGAAATAAAAGAAAATATAGATAAATTTGAAGCTGTTATAGGCTACAAATTTAATAACAGAGAATATATATTAGAAGCTCTAACACATAGTTCTTATTCAAATGAAAATAAGAAATTTAAATACAATGAAAGAATGGAATTCTTAGGGGATTCAGTACTTGGACTTGTTATAAGTGATCATATATTTAAAAAAGAAACAGGGGTTCCAGAAGGGGAACTTACAAAACTAAGAGCTAACATAGTTTGTGAAGGTTCACTTAGTGAAGCAGCTAAGAATATAAACCTAGGAGATTATATTCTTTTAGGTAGAGGAGAAGAAGCTACAGGTGGTAGAGAGAGAAAATCTATACTTGCAGATGCATTTGAAGCAGTTATTGCAGCTATATACCTAGATGGTGGAATAGAAAATGTTTCTAAATTTATACTATCTAATTTATCAAATATAATAAAAGATTCAATAGATGGAAAGATATTTAGAGATTATAAGACTCAACTTCAGGAAGAAATACAGAAAAATGGAACTAGAAATATATGGTACAGATTAATTGATGAAGATGGACCAGACCACAATAAAACATTCATAATGATGGTAGGTGTGGATGAAAAAGAATTAGGTGTAGGAAAAGGCAAAAGCAAGAAAGAAGCAGAACAGGCTGCAGCAAAGGCAGCAATATCAAACTTGATAGATGCTGAAAGATAGGTGAATACGATGAAAAAGAGAATAATACCTATTTTTGTACCACATCAAGGTTGCCCAAATGACTGCATATTCTGTAATCAGAAGAAAATAACAGGGGTATGCACTACAGTTACACCTGAGATAGTTAGAGATATAATAGAAGAATGTCTTCCTACAATAGACGAGGATGCTGAAGTTGAGATAGCATTCTTTGGAGGAAGCTTTACAGCTATAGATATGGATATACAGAGAAGTCTTTTAGCAGTTGCAAAAGAATATAAAGATAGAGGGATAGTTAAAGATATAAGAATGTCTACTAGACCTGACTGTATAACAGATGAAATATTAGAAATGGTAAAATCATATGGAACTACTATAATAGAGCTTGGTGTTCAGTCATTAGATGAAAGAGTTCTTTTAGACAGTATAAGAGGACATAACTCAAATGTAGTTTATAAAAGTGCCGAAATGATTAAAAATCACGGAATAAACTTAGGTCTTCAGATGATGGTAGGTCTTCCTAGCGATTCAGAAGAAAAATGTTTATTTACAGCTAGAGAATTTATAAAAATGGATCCGTTCTGTGTGAGAATATATCCTACTCTAGTAATAAAAGAAACTGGACTTGAAAGACGGCTTGAATCTGGAGCGTATAAGCCATTCACCTTATCAGAAAGCATAGAGATTGTAAAAAAATTACTTGTCTTATACTATGTAAACAATATAAATGTAATAAGAGTTGGACTTCAGGCAACAGATGATATCCAGCTTGGAAAGGATGTTATAGATGGTCCATATCATCCAGCATTTAGAGAACTTGTAGAATCTGAAATGATAAGAGATTATATATTATATATAGCAGAAGAGAACAATGAAAAAAATATAGCTCTTGGAATTAATAAGAAAAATATTTCTAAGGCAATAGGAAATAAAAAATCTAATGTAAAATATTTAAAAGATAATAAAGATATTGCTTTAAAGGTAAAAGAAGAGGATATAGACAAAGATACATTTAGATTGTATGGAGAAAAGGGACTGTTAAAAGAAGCGTCTATTGATGAAATAAATAATAAATTATTAGAAATTTACGGTTTGTAAAATTGGTTATAAAGAATTAAGCTGAGAGAGGAGATGAGAGTATGTATTTGAAGGAGCTCGAATTAAAAGGGTTCAAATCATTTCCAGAAAAGACAGATATAGTATTTAAAAATGGGATAACAGCTATAGTTGGACCAAATGGTAGTGGAAAGAGTAATATATCTGATGCTGTGAGATGGGTTTTGGGAGAGCAGAGTATAAAAAGTCTTAGAGGAGATAAGTTAGAAGACGTTATATTTGCTGGATCAGACAATAAAAAACCTATGAATTACTGTGAGGTATCTCTAACTATTGATAATTCTGATGGAGAAATAGATATAGAATTTACAGAGCTTACGATAAAAAGAAGAGCATATAGAAACGGAGAAAGTCAGTTCTTCTTAAATGGAAAGCCATGTAGATTAAAGGATATCAAAGAATTATTCCTAGATACTGGTATTGGAAAAGACAGTTATTCAATTATAGAGCAGGGGAAAGTAGATGAAATATTGAGCAATAATCCGGGAGCTAGAAGAAAAGTATTTGATGAGGCTTGCGGAATAGCTAAATACAGATATAAAAAACAAGAAGCTGAAAGAAATCTTAAAAATACAGCAGAAAACTTGGAGAGAATAAATGATATTTATATAGAAATAGAAAAACAGATTAATCCATTGAAAAATCAGAAGGAAAAAGCTGAGAAATTCTTAGAAATATCTGGAAGACTTAAAGAGTTAGAGATAAATAGCTTTTTAAGAGAAATAAATAAGATAGATAAAGAAGCTAAGGATATAAAAGTAACTTTAGAAGAATGTGAAAAGAAGATAAATACTGGTGAAGCAAAAAATAAATCTTTAGAAGAAGAATACGAAGATTTAAGATTAGAGGCTGAGGTTTTAGATGAAGAAATTGAAAAAGGGAATGAATATATTTCTTCAATTAAGGAAATAATAGCTCAGAAAGAGTCAGATATAAATCTTGTAACAGAAAAGAGCAATAATAAGAAAAAAGAAATAGATAGAAAAAAAGAAGAAATAGAAAAACTTAGCACTTTATCAGAAAAAAACGATGAGGATAAAAAGGAAAATCTTCAGAAGATAGAAATTTTAAACTCTAAAAAAGAAGAACTTGAGGCTACTTTAGATAAAAAAGAAGCAAAAAACAAAGAACAAAAGGAAAATATAGACAGCGTTGAAAAGAAAATAGATGAATTGAAAGATAATAGAATAAATCTATTAAATGAAAAACAGTCTATATCTAATAATGTATCTTCTCTTGAAGCAAATAGAGATAATATGAATCAGAGATGGCAGGCGATAGATGAATCTACTGACGAAAATGAGAAATTTATAAAAAGTACTTCTAAATCTATTGAAAAAGAAAAAGAAGAACTTGAAAATATAAATTCTGAGTTTGAAAGTGTATCTAAAAAAATAGAAGAAAACACAAAACAGATAGAAAATGTATCTAAAAAAATAGATGAATCAAACAAAAATATAACTGATAATAAATATAAGTTAAATGAATTCGAATCTAAGAAAAAAATCTACGTGGAGATGGAAAACCAATACGATGGTTTTAATCGTGGAGTAAAGGAAGTATTAAAAAACAAAAAACTTAGAGGAATAGATGGAGCTGTAGCACAGGTTATTTCTGTTTCTGAAAAGTATGAAAAGGCAATAGAGACATCACTTGCAGCTGCTATGCAAAATATAATAACAGAAGACGAAGAATGTGCTAAAGAAGCCATAGAATTCCTAAAGAAAACAGAGAGCGGTAGAGTAACATTCCTTCCATTAAATGTAGTTACCCCTAATTTAATAGATTTAAAAGATGTAAAATCTAAGGTAGAGCCTATAGGAATAGCATCAGAACTATTAGAATTTGATGAAAAATACAGAAACGTAGTAGAGGGATTACTTGGTAAAACTGTTGTAATAGAGGATATAGATAAGGCTATACAGTTTGCAAGAGATGCTAAGTATAAGATAAAAATTGCTACTCTTGATGGAGAAATACTAAAACCAGGTGGATCTATAACTGGTGGTAGTATAAAAAATAGTGCAAATCTATTATCTAGAAAGAGAATTATAGGAGAGTATACTGAAAAAATAGAAGAGCTTTCTACAAGTATAGATAAAGAAGAATCAGAACTTAAACAGTTAAAAGAAGAAAAAACTAACTTGTACACAGAAAAAGATAAAGCTAATTCTGAAAAAAATACAATTGAAAAAAATATACTTTTAAAGAAAGCAGAGATAAAGAAATTAGAGGAAAAAATTTCAGAATATAGAACTAATATTGATAAATTAGAAAGAGAAAAAGAAAGTATTAGCTCTAATATGGAATACACTATATCTAAATTAAAATCTGCCAATGAAAAAATAGAAGAGATAGATAAAAAATCAGAAGAAGCTAGAGAAGAAGTTGAAAAGCTTAATAAAGTGCTTGAAGAAAGTAAAAACCTTTACGATAAAGAGAGAAAAGATTTTGAAGAGTTAAATATAGAGCTAATAAATTTAAATAATGATTTAAAATCTCTCAATTCAAACACTAGTAGAATTTCTATGGAAAATGAAAATACCGTTATAAAAATTGATGGTATGAAGAAGGAAATAGAAGAGGATTTAAAAGCTGTAGAAGAATTTGGTAAAACTATAAGTGCTGAGGAATTAGAAAAATCTAATTTACAGAAAGAGCACTTAGAGGCTAATAGAATATTAGAAGATAAAAAGCTTAAAAAAGCAGAGTTTAAGAATAGCTTAGATGAAAAATCAAAGGAAATAAAAAGAAATGAGAGAGAAGTTCTAGAGTTTAGAGAGGAGCTTTATAAGATTAACTCTAAACTAGAAAGATTTAAGTCTAATAGAGAAGGATATCTGAATAAGATGTTTGAGCAGTACGATATGACATTTATGCAGGCATCAGAATTTAGAAATGACGAACTTCAGATAAGCAAGAAAGAAATAGACTCTTTAAAAAGAGAGAAGAGAGCTATAGGAAGTGTAAATCTGGATTCTATAGAGGAGTATAAGGAAACAAAGGAAAGATACGACCTTTATAGCAGTCAGAAAACTGATTTAGAGGAGTCTATAGCAGGTATAACTAAGCTTATAAAAGAATTAGAGCACAACATGAAAAAAGAGTTTGTTGAAAAATTTGGAGAGATTTCAAATAATTTCAAGAATGTATATAAGAAATTATTTGGGGGAGGAACTGGAGAATTAACTATAGCTGACAAGGAAAATATTCTTGAAAGCGATATAATTATAACAGCTCAGCCACCAGGTAAAAAAATGAAGAATATAAATCTTTTATCAGGTGGAGAAAAGGCGCTTACAGCAATTTGTATACTGTTTGCTATAATTATCTCTAGACCGACACCATTCTGTATACTAGACGAAATCGAGGCACCATTAGACGATATAAATGTATATAGATTTGGAGAATTTTTAAAAGAATTATCACAGGAAACTCAGTTCATAGCTGTTACACATAGAAGAGGTACTATGGAAGCAGCAGAATATATTTATGGAGTTACTATGCAGGAAAGAGCAATATCAAAAATAATAAGTCTAAAGCTTCAGGAAGCTGAAAAATTTGCTGGAATTATATAAGCTTTAGAGATGGAGGCGGTAAATTGTTTAAGAAGTTATTTGGTTTTGGAAAGAAAAAAGAAGAAACTCAGGTAGACGAAGTAGTTTCTGAAGTTGAAAAAGAAGAAGTTAAAGAAGACGACGAAAGATTTTTAGAAACTTTAGAATCAGAAAAAGAAGATACTAAGGATGAAACTAAAGTAGAAGAAGTAGTCGTTGAGGAAGAAATATCAGAACAGCCAGAATCAGCAGAGGAAGCATCAAAAGAAGTTGATGAATGTGAGGAAATAAATGCTGTTTTAGATGAAGAAGGAGTTTCTATATTTGAAGAAACTGTGGCTGAAATAGAAGAAAAATCTGTAGAAAAGGAAGTTTCTGAGCCTGTAGAGGAAATAGTTGAGGCTGCTGAGGAGGTAGAAGAAATTATTACAGAAGAAAGTAATAATGAAGGTAGAGAAAAACCAGCAGCTAAAAAAGAAGGTCTATTTGCTAGATTAAAACGGGGACTTACAAAGGCTAAACAGGGAATAACTGATAGAATAGATGAGGTTTTAAAATCTTATACTAGTGTAGATGATGAGTTATTCGAGGACTTAGAAGAAGTTCTAATAACAGCTGACGTAGGTGTTAATACTACTATGCAGATAATAGACGACTTAAATGATAGAGTAAGAAGCAAGAAGATAACAGATCCGATGGCTGTCAGAGAAGAATTAAAGGAAATAGTAGAAGAAATTTTATCTAAAGGAAATTCTAAGCTAGATGTAGAACCTTCTCCAGCTATTATAATAATGGTAGGAGTAAATGGTGTTGGTAAGACTACTACTATAGGAAAGTTAGCACTTAGATATAAATCTGAAGGCAAGAAAGTTATGCTAGCTGCAGCAGATACATTTAGAGCAGCTGCTACAGAACAGCTTGATATATGGGCTAAGAGAACTAATACAGAAATAGTAAAACATCATGAAGGTGCAGATCCAGGTGCAGTAGTATTTGATGCTATAAAAGCAGCTAAGGCTAGAAAAACAGATGTGCTTATATGCGATACTGCAGGAAGACTTCATAATAAAGCTAACTTAATGAACGAGTTAGGAAAAATATTCAAAATAATAGATAAAGAATTCCCAGAAGCTAAGAAAGAAGTTCTTTTAGTTGTAGATGCAACTACAGGACAGAATGCAGTTGTTCAGGCTAAGAGTTTTAAAGAAGTTGCAGATATAACTGGAATAGTTCTTACTAAGTTAGACGGTACTGCAAAAGGTGGAGTTGTACTAGCTGTTAAATCAGAAGTAGATGTTCCAGTAAAATTAATCGGTGTTGGAGAAAAGGCTGAGGATTTACAGGATTTCGATGCAAGAGAATTTACAGTAGCTCTATTTGGAAATTAATATAAGTTAGAATTGTTAAATCAAAGCAGAGAATAAAAATACTGTATAAAAATGTCAAAATTTCAATAAAAACCGTTGACAAGAGAGGTCTTATAATATAAAATACAATAGTAGTGTAAAGTGATTAACCTTTACAGATACAAAAAGCATTAAAAATGGTTTGTATTTAATAATTATAAGACCTTATTCGTGAACTTAATAATTATTCAGGAAGTGAAAAAATGAATTTGGAGAAGATGATAGAAGTTGGACAACTGTTCGGGGTTTATAAAAACCTTCTTACAGACAAACAAAAAGAAATAGTTTCTCTTTATTATGAAGAAGATTATTCGCTTGGAGAAATAAGTGAAAATCTTAATGTATCAAGACAGGGTGTGTACGATACTCTTAAAAGAGCTGAAAAAGTAATGAGAGATTATGAACAGAAACTTCATCTTTTGTCGGAACTTCAGAAAAAAGATGAAACTGTAAAGAATATGATAGAAAAAATTGCTGACTTTAAACAAGATTTATTGCACAATAAAGATTGTGGAGAATTAATCCCTAAGCTAGATGAAATAGAAGACTTATGTAGGGGGATGATAGAATGATATTTGAAGGATTATCTGATAAATTACAAAACACTTTTAGTAAGTTAAGATCAAAAGGTAAACTTACTGAAAAAGATGTAAAGGATGCAATGAGAGAAGTTAAATTAGCTTTATTAGAAGCCGATGTTAACTTCAAGGTTGTAAAAGACTTTATAAAGAAAGTTCAAGAAAGATGCGTTGGACAGGAAGTAATGAAAAGTCTTACTCCTGGTCAGCATGTAATAAAAATAGTCAATGAAGAGCTTACTGCCTTAATGGGAGATGTTCAGAGTAAAATAATGATAGCATCTAAGCCACCAACAGTAATAATGATGGTTGGTCTTCAGGGGGCAGGTAAAACTACTACAGCAGGTAAGCTAGGTGGATACTTTAAGAAACAGGGTAAAAAACCGTTATTAGTAGCTTGTGACGTTTACAGACCAGCAGCTATAAAACAGTTACAGGTTGTAGGAGAAAAATTAGATATACCAGTATTTGCTATGGGAGATAAAGAAAATCCAGTAAATATAGCAAAAGCAGGTCTAAGCCATGCACAGAAAAATGGAAACGACATGGTTATAATAGATACAGCTGGTAGACTTCATGTTGACGAAGTTCTTATGGAAGAACTTAAAAATATAAAATCAGAAGTAAAACCTCATGAGATCCTTCTTACTGTCGATGCTATGACAGGACAGGATGCAGTAAATGTTGCTGAAAGTTTCAATGAAGCATTAGGTATAGACGGAGTAGTACTTACTAAGCTAGATGGTGATACAAGAGGTGGGGCAGCATTATCAATAAGAGCTGTCACAAAGAAACCTATTAAATTCATAGGGATGGGAGAAAAATTAGAAGATTTAGAACCATTCCATCCAGATAGAATGGCATCTAGAATATTAGGTATGGGCGATGTTTTAAGTCTGATTGAAAAAGCTCAAGAAGCTGTCGATATCGAAAAGGCCAAAGAACTTGAGAAAAAAATGAGAAAACAAGAATTTGACTTTGAGGATTTATTAGATCAGTTTGAGCAGCTTAAAAAAATGGGTTCAATGGATAAGTTATTAGGCATGATGCCAGGAATGGCAAACATGAAAAATCAAATCGGCGATGTAGACCTACAGAATAACAAAGATATGAAGAGAAGTATGGCTATAATTCAGTCGATGACAATGGAGGAAAGAAGAAATCCTTCAATATTAAACGCTTCTAGAAAGAAAAGAATAGCAAAAGGAAGCGGAACATCAGTGCAGGAAGTAAACAGATTAATAAAACAGTTAAATGAAATGAAGAAAATGATGAAGATGTTTACTGGAATGACACAAGGCAAGGGTAAAAAGAAAAGGGGCGGTTTTGCCGGATTACCTTTTTTTAAATAATAAAAAATAAAAATAGAAAAATTTTCGGAGGTGGCTGTAATGGCAGTTAAAATAAGATTAAAAAGAATGGGAGCAAACAAAAAACCTTTCTACAGAATAGTAGTAGCAGACTCTAGAGCTCCAAGAGATGGTAAATTCATAGAAGAAATAGGATACTACAACCCAGTAGTAGAACCAAAAGTATTAAAAATAAACAACGAAAGCGCTGAAAAATGGTTAGCAACAGGTGCTCAGCCAACAGAAACTGTTAAAAAATTATTAGAACAGAACGGTGTTAAAACTTCTAAATAATAAACGGGAGATGTAAAACTATGATAAAAGAGCTAGTTGTAGATATAGCTAAGGCTCTAGTTGATAACCCAGATGAAGTAGTAGTAAGTGTTTCAGAAGAAAAGGATGAAATAATCCTAAAACTTACTGTTGCTCCAGACGATATGGGAAAGGTTATCGGAAAACAGGGAAGAATAGCAAAAGCTATCAGAACTGTAGTTAGATCCGTTGCAAATAAAGAGAAAATAAAAGTATCTCTTGAGATAGTATAAGTTGGATTAGGTCTTATGGCCTAATCCTTTTTAATAACCTTTTATAATAGCAAAATAAACTAGAACTTACAAAAAGATTAAGGTGGATATTATGGCAAAAAAAGTAACTCATTTTAAGGTTGGTAAAATAGTAAAAACACAGGGCCTAAAAGGTGATGTAAGAATTTATCCTACAACAGATGATATATACAGATTTGACTACCTTGAAGAATTTTATGTAGGAAAAGATAGAGAAAATCCTTGGGAAGTTGAAGATGTTAGATATAAAGGCAACCTTGTCATAATGAAAATAAAAGGCATAGATAGGGTTGAAGAGGCTGAAAAGCTTGTAGGAAAAGATATATATGTATCTAGAGATGAGTCATTTGAGCTTGAAGAAGGAGAATTCTTTATAGCTGACATGATAGGTATGGATGTATATACTGTTTCAGGCGAAAAAGTAGGTGTTTTAAAAGAAGTACTTCAGTATTCAGCTAATGATGTTTATGTTATAAAAAATGAAGAAGGAAAAGAATATCTTATACCGGCTGTTATGAAATTTGTACCAGAAATAGATATAGAAGAAGGTAAAATGATAATAGACCCTATAAAAGGTATGCTTGACGACTAGGTGATTGATATGAGATTTCACATAATGACTCTATTTCCCGAAATATTTAACTCTTATATGAACGAAAGTATAATGAAAAGAGCTATAGAAAAAGGGATAATAGATTGTAAAGTATATAATATAAGAGATTTTTCTGAGAATAAACATAAAAAAGTAGATGATTATCCATTTGGTGGAGGGGCAGGGATGGTTATGACTCCTCAGCCGATAATCGATACATATAAACATATAGTAGAAACAAATAAAATTGAAAATCCTAGAGTAATTTATCTTACTCCAAAGGGAAAAGTACATTGTCAGGAAATAGCTAAAAAACTATCTGTAGAGGAGGATGTAATCCTTCTTTGTGGACATTATGAAGGTATAGACCAAAGAGTAATAGATATGATAGTTACAGATGAGATATCTATAGGAGATTATGTTCTTACAGGTGGAGAGCTTGCTGCATTAGTGGTAATAGACTCTATTTCTAGACTTATTCCAGGAGTTCTTGGTCAGAATGAATCTTTTGAAGATGAATCTTTTGAAAATAATCTACTAGAATATCCTCAGTATACTAGACCTAGAGTATATGAGGGAAGAGAGGTGCCAGAAGTATTGCTTTCTGGAAACCATAAGAAAATAGATGAATGGAGATTAGAAGAATCTATAAAGATAACTAAGGAAAGAAGACCAGATCTTTTGGACAAAAAATAGTGAAAAAAAATCTTGTAAATTGATTTTTTTTATAGTATAATATAACTTGTTGAAAATACGGGCGTTCCTCTGTGCACCGGTCAAGCATCAATGAACGTCTATGAACTTAGGAGGAAATATGAACGAAATAATAAGAGCAATCGAAAACGAACAGTTAAAAAATGAAGTTCCTAACTTTGGACCTGGGGACACAGTAAGAGTACACGTTAAAATCGTGGAAGGTAAAAGAGAAAGAATACAGGTATTCGAAGGTGTAGTATTAAAAAGACAGGGTGGAGGAGCTAGAGAAACTTTCACTGTTAGAAAAATGTCTTTCAACTGCGGTGTAGAAAGAACTTTCCCAGTACATTCACCAAAAGTAGAAAAAATAGAAGTAACTAGAAGAGGTAAAGTAAGAAGAGCTAAACTAGGATACTTAAGATCTAGAGTTGGTAAAGCTGCTAAAGTTAAAGAAGCAAAAGGATACAAATAAGATCTGATTTAATATGAGAGAACAGGGACTGATACACTATCAGTCCTTTTTCTATAATATGAAAAAATAATAATTAAAATAAATAATTATTTTAGCAAAGGAGGAAGAAAGAATGAGCGATAAAGAATATGATTACCTAAGAGACGATAATCTTAATATAAACTGGTATCCAGGGCATATGAAAAAGACTAAAGACCTTATGAAAGCTAATTTAAAGCTTGTAGACGTTGTTGTAGAGCTTTTAGATTCAAGAATACCTTATAGTAGTAAAAACCCTGATATAGACACTCTAATGGCTGGAAAACCAAGAGTAGTGCTTTTAAATAAGAGTGATATCTCTGATAGAGCAAAGTTAAACAAATGGATAAACTACTACAAAGAGCAGGGCATAAAAGCTATTCCAATAGACGCTATGAAGGGTACAGGAGTTAATAGAATAGTTGACGAATGTAAAAATGCTGTAAAGGATAAGATGGATTCTTTAAAAGAAAAGGGAAGAAAAGAACGTGCAATAAGAATAATGATAGTAGGTGTTCCTAACGTTGGTAAATCTTCTCTAATAAATAAACTTACAGGAAGAAGAAGTACTCAGACTGGGGATAGACCTGGTGTAACTAAAGGTAAACAGTGGGTTAAACTTAGAGGAAACTTGGAGCTGCTAGATACTCCTGGTATACTATGGCCTAAATTTGAAGATCAGGATGTTGCATTAAACTTAGCATTTACAAGAGCTATAAAAGACGAAATACTAGATGTAGAGACGTTAGCACTTAGATTAATAGAAAAACTTATGGTAATAGAACCAGAAAAATTAGCTGCTAGATATAAATTAGAAGAGCTTGGTGAATCAGGAATAGAAACTATGGATATGATAGCTCAGAAGAGAGGATTTATAACTGGTAGAAAAGAAATAGACTACACAAGAACAGCTACAACAGTTCTTAATGAGTTTAGAACTGGTAAATTAGGAAATATAACACTAGAAGTGCCAGAAGATATAAAATAAATATTAGAATTAATAATGGAGTATATTGTAGATTGAAATAAATCTATATTATACTCCATTTTTTTATAATATATTTTAGTTGATTTATAATAAAATCGAATAAAAAAGCTCCACAAAATATTGATTTTTTATTAACTATTAAATAGAATTTTCTGAAAAGTTTATACTAATCTAAAATCTATAGATAATCAAAAAAAGTATAAACTGTGACAAAAATATAAAAAAGTTATAAAGGAACTTATTGATAAATAGCTTTATAAATAAAATAATATTTTGTATATAAAAAAATACAAATAATAAAAAGGATGAAAAATAAGTAATTTCAAGCTTTTTAAAATATTATAGTTTATATAAATAAATACATAGAGAAAACTTAAAAAAATAGTATAGAAAATAAATTTATTTTTATAGATAAAAAATATACAAAAAAATCGAATAAAAATTATTTGAGAAAATAAAAAATAAAAAATATTTTGATAAAATAGAAACAATATTTTTTGATTATTCAGAAGTGTGTAAAAATTTAGAAAAAAGTTATTGACATCGAAAGAAATGAAATATAAAATTAAATTTGTAAAGGAAAACAAAAACATTACCTGAGGGAAAATGTTTTCAGGTTATCTTATTTAAGTCTATATTTTGGGGAGGAAAAACTTATGATTCAACAGAAAGGTAGTTTCAAAGACGTAATAGTATTTGGATTCGCGTTATTCGCAATGTTCTTCGGAGCGGGGAACTTAATATTCCCACCTTATTTAGGAATAATAACTGGTCCAGAATGGTTAACAGCATTTGGAGGATTTACATTCGCAGATGCAGGGTTAGCACTTCTAGCAGTTATGGCAACAGCTAAATACGATGGTAATGTTATCGCATTATTTAAAAGAGCAGGTTTAAAACTTGCAATAGTTCTTGGATGTGCAGATATACTTTGTATAGGACCATTCCTAGCAATACCAAGAACAGGTGCTACAACTTACGAAATGGGTATCATGCCATTATTAGGAAACACTATTCCAATAGCAGTATTTGCGGCAATATTCTTTATAATAACTTACGTATTAACAATAAAACCTTCTAAGGTTGTAGATATAGTAGGACGGGTTCTTACACCAGCATTATTAATAGCATTAGCAGTTATAATAGTTAAAGGTATTATATCACCACTTGGACCAATAGTTGAAGAACCAATGATTCAGGGTGTTGTGGGTGAAGGTATAGCACAGGGTTATCAGACAATGGATGCCTTTGCAGCAATAGCACTTGCATCAGTTCTTATAGTATCTCTTAATGAAAAAGGATACAATACAGTTGGCGACAAATTAAAAGCTATAATGAAATCAGGAGTTTTAGCTTGTGTTGGTCTAGCATTAGTATACGGTGGTCTTTGCTTCTTAGGAGCAACAGTTTCTACTATGTACGGTGTAGACGCTCAGCAGTCACAGGTAATAGTTAATATAACAGAAGGTCTTTTAGGACAGACTGGTAAAGTTATACTTGCAGTGTGTGTTGCACTAGCTTGTTTAACAACTTCAATAGGTCTTACTTCTGCAACAGGTCAGTTCTTTGAAAAACTATCTGGCGGAAAATTAAAATATAAAACAGTAGTACTTGCTGTATGTATATTCTCAGCTTGTATGGCATCTATAGGTGTTGGTGGAATAATCAAAGTTGCTTCTCCAGTACTAAGCATAGTTTACCCACCTACAATAGTTCTAGTAATACTTGCATTCTTCACTGAAAAAATACAGAATGACAACGTATATAAATTTGCAGTATATACTTCTTTAATAGTAAGTATATTAACAGTAATACAGAGCTACGGTGTGGCAATGCCATTCCTTGACTACCTACCATTAAAAGAATTTGGATTTAACTGGGTAGTACCTGTATTAATAGCTGGAGTAATAGGACACTTTGTTCCTAGTAAAAACTCTGAGTTAGAAAACGCATAAGATAGAAAAGTTTGGTTAGTTAGTATTAAAATTAATATAAAATAGTATACAAAACCGAGAGATTATTCAAAAATTTCTCGGTTTTTTTATTTTGGAAAAGAGGTTTATTTTTTAACGTATAAAATCATTGTTTCAGAAAAAAATAGTTGTATACAAAATAATGATAAGACGTTAAAATGAGCATACAATACAAAATATTCTGTAAAATGAAAAAATAATAAATTGACAAGAAGAAAAAAATTAACAATATATATTATAGAAATAAAGTAATTATTGAAAAATCAACATTATAGAGAAAAAAGAAAATATAGAGAAAAATCAGATTATTGATTTAAATTATTCATAAAAATTTAAATGTATCAAAAGTAGATTAGATTATAAAAATTAATCTAAATGTCACTTGAAATGGCTATATAGTAGTATTTGTAGATTATACGTGATAAATATAAGACAAAAATATGCATTTGAAAATTCTAAAAAATAAGACTATTTTTATATTATTGACAGAAATTTTTCTCAAATATATAATTAGAATCGTATTTTGAAAGTTTATTTTTTACAGATTGCAAACGTTAGCAATTGTATTTATTTTTTTATTTAAAGGGAAAAATTAAAAAATTAAAAGAATTATTCACTCAAGGGGGAAGTAGGAAATGGAACACAAAAAGAGTAGTAAGGACATTATAGTCTTTGGATTTGCATTATTTGCAATGTTCTTTGGAGCAGGGAACTTAATATTCCCACCATACTTAGGAATTATAACAGGACCTAAATGGTTAATCTCATTTATAGGTTTCACATTTGCAGATGCAGGACTTGCATTATTAGCAGTTATGGCTGCTACAAAATTCGAGGGAGATCTTAACAAGATGTTCTCTAGAGCAGGAGAAAAGCTAGGAATAGCTATAGGATGTGCAGATATACTTTGTATAGGACCACTTCTAGCTATACCAAGAACAGGAGCAACAACTTACGAAATGGGTATAATGCCAATATTTGGCGATAAAATACCAGTTGTTATATTCTGTATAGTATTCTTCGTAATAACTTACATATTAACAATAAAACCATCAAAAGTTATAGATATAGTAGGTCAGTTCTTAACACCAGCATTATTAATAGCATTAGCAGTTATAATAGTAAAAGGTGTTATATCACCACTTGGACCAATCATAAAAGAACCTATGATAGAAGGTGTTGTAGCAGAAGGTATAGCACAGGGTTATCAGACAATGGATGCCTTTGCAGCAATAGCACTTGCATCAGTTCTTATAGTATCTATGAATGAAAAAGGTTATACAGAAACTAGCGATAAATTAAAAGCTATACTAAAAGCTGGAGCATTAGCTTGTGTAGGTCTAGCATTAGTATATGGTGGACTTTGCTACTTAGGTGCAACAGTTTCTACATTCAACGATGTAAATGCAGTTCAGACTCAGGTTATAGTTAATATAACTCAGGGATTACTTGGAAATGTTGGTAAAACAGTTCTAGCAGTAGCAGTTGCATTAGCTTGTTTAACAACTTCAATAGGTCTTACTTCTGCAACAGGACAGTACTTTACTAACCTAACAAAAGGTAAGATCTCATACGGAAAAATAGTACTAGCTGTATGTATATTCTCAGCTTGTATGGCATCTATAGGTGTTGGAGCAATAATCAAATTTGCATCACCAATACTAAGTATAGTATATCCTCCAACAATAGTACTTATAGTGCTTGCATTCTTCACAGAAAAAATAGAAAATGACAATGTATACAAATTCGCTACATATATGTCATTAATAATAAGTACATTAACAGTATTACAGAGCTATGGAGTAAATGTACCATTTATAAACTCACTTCCATTTGCACCACTAGGATTTAACTGGGTAGTGCCTGTAATAATAGCTGGTATAATAGGAAACTTTGTAAAACCTAAAAAAGCTTGCTAAAAAATTAGTATAAGTGTTAGATTTTATAAAAATATACCTAGTTAATAATTAAACAAATTAACATATATAAATTTTGAATTACAAAAAAGACATATGTCGATAATTAATTTGTTTAAATTTTATAAAATAAAATAAATAAATTGCATGTATAGTATATAATTTTTTACCAAATTAAAATAAAAATTAATAAAAAGTTTTAAAATGAAAAACGCTGTATTTTAACTAGTACAGTGTTTTATTTTGTTTTGTAAATTTTGTGAAAATTTTATAAATTAAAAAAATATATTGACATAGTACTTATTTAAAATGTATAATAAAGCCAGGTTAAGAAATTATTAAAATTTTTGGAATAATAAAAAAATAAAAAAATAATTAGTCTTAAGGAATTATAAGTCAAATACGGAGGTGCCAAAATGGGTAAACAGAAAGTAGAATTTAAAGATTTAATGGTAGTTGGATTCGCATTATTCGCAATGTTCTTCGGAGCTGGTAACTTAATATTCCCACCGTACCTTGGGGTAGAATCAGGATCTAGTTGGTTTACAGGATTTGTAGGATTCTTATTCGCAGATGGTGGTTTAGCATTATTAGCAGTAATCGCAGCTACAAGATTTAGAGGGGATACGTCAAAAATGTTTGACAGAGCTGGGCATAAACTAAGTGTTGTTTTAGGTTCAGCAATAGTAATATGTATAGGGCCACTTCTAGCAATACCTAGAACAGCTGCTACAACATATGAAATGGGTATATTACCAACAATAGGACCTGGATTTAATGCAGTATTATTCTCAGTAATATTCTTCGCATTAACATTAGTATTAACAATAAAACCTTCAAAGGTTGTAGATATAGTTGGACAGTTCTTAACTCCAGCGTTATTAATAGCTCTTGCTATATTAATAGTTAAAGGTGTAATATCTCCACTTGGAGAAATAAGACCAGATACATTAGTTCCATCAGTATTCGCTGAAGGTATAAATCAGGGATATCAGACAATGGATACATTAGCAGCAACAGTATTCTCTACAATAGTTATAGTATCTATAATGGAAAAAGGATACGAGGATGAAAAACTTATGGTAAAAGCTACTATAGGTGCAGGTGCAATAGCAGTTATAGGTATGGGTCTTGTATACGGTGGACTTTGTTACTTAGGAGCAACAGTTTCTACTCAGTACGGAATGGACGTAGAACAGACAGCTTTAATAGTTGCAATAACTGAAGCTTTATTAGGACAGACTGGTAAAATACTTCTTGCTATAATAGTTGCTCTAGCATGTTTAACAACATCTATAGGATTAACTTCAGCAGCAGGAAGATACTTCTCAGGATTAACAAATGGAAAATTAAAATATGAACATATAGTAGTAGCTGTATGTGTATTCTCAGCAGTAATATCTAACTTCGGTGTTAGTACAATAATAAAATTCTCTGCTCCAATACTAAGCATAGTATATCCAGCTACAATAACATTAATAATATTATCATTATTTGGACACAAAATTAAAAATGACAATGTATTCAAATGTGCAACATACATGGCATTACTAATAAGTGTACTTACAATAGCAGGTGTTGAATTTATAGTTACACTACCTGGTTATCAGTTTGGATTTAACTGGATATTACCAGTTGCAGCTGCAGCTATAATAGGTAACTTCATACCTTCAAAAAAAGCAGCATAATAATTGAAATTAAAAAATAATTATATTCCAATAAAATGGCCGTCGGTTTTACTGACGGTCTTTTATTTTGCTGAATAAAAGCTTCTTTTAATGTATAATTATATTTATAGATTAAAATCAAATTAATTAAAGAATAGGAGAAAATTATGAGAGATAAGAGTGTAAAAGAGATAAAAGAAATAGCGGATAATTTGAGTGAAGATAAATATTTAGAGTTTATAGAAGAATTAAAAGGAGACGAAAGAAAATCTGTAAATAAAATAGCTATTAGTTTAGCTAAGAAATTAGACAAGATAAGACTAGAAGAAGAAAGACTTGAAAGAATAAATGCCTATGAAAATGAAGGATATGAAAAAGGATATACTTATATAGCTGGAGTTGATGAGGCTGGAAGAGGACCACTTGCAGGACCTGTTGTAGCTGCAGTTGTGGTATTAAAACAGGGAACTAAAATTCCTGGAATAAACGATTCTAAAAAATTAAGTGAAGATAAAAGAAATGAGCTATTTGATATAATTAAAGAGGAGGCTCTTGACTATGGAATAGGAATAGTTGGAAATGAGGAAATAGACGAGTATAACATATTAAATGCTACTTATATGGCTATGAGAAAGGCCTTAAACTGTCTAAAAAAACAGCCAGATTACATATTAGCAGATGCTGTTCATATTCCAGATGTAGATATAGATCAAAATTCTATAATAAAAGGGGATGCTAAGTCTATATCAATAGCTGCTGCAAGTATACTAGCAAAGGTAACTAGGGACTCTTTAATGTACCAGTATGATGAAATATACCCTGAGTACGGATTTGCTCACCATAAAGGGTATGGAACAGCAGAGCATTATAAAGCTATAGATGAAAATGGAATAACTCCAATACATAGAAAAAGCTTCTTAAAGAATGTTATATATTAATTAAATGAATAAAATAAGAAAATAACACAGTTATTGTGTTATAATGAAATAAGGCATAATAGTCTGAAAATTTTTTAAATCTGGGGGATAAAAAATGGATTACAATGAAATGCTAAAAAATGCTAGAGAAAAATTAAATGGAAGTTGTAAGGTATGTAAGGTTTGCAACGGTGTAGCTTGTGCAGGAGAAGTTCCTGGTATGGGTGGAAAAGGAAGTGGACAGGCTTTCATAGAAAATGTAAGAGCTCTTGAAAGAGTTAAACTAAATATGAGAGTTATCCACAATGCAGCTGATCCTGATACTTCAATAGAATTATTTGGTAAAAAAATGGATGCTCCTATATTTGCAGCTCCAATAACAGGAACAACTCTTAATATGGGTGGACAGTTAACAGAAAGAGAATACATAGAACCAGTTGTAGAAGGATGTGCTAATGCTGGAATATATGCTATGGTTGGAGATACTGCAGTCGACGCATTCCTTATAGAAAACTTAGATGTTTTAAAATGTCACGATGGAAATGGTATAGTATTTATAAAACCTTGGGACAATGAAAATATAATCAAAAAAATAAGATTAGCCGAAGAAGCAGGGGCTTTTGCTGTAGGTGTTGATATAGATGCTTGCGGATTAGTTACATTATCTTTACATGGAAAACCAGTTCTTCCAAAAGATTTAGAGCAGCTAAAAGAATTAGTTAAATCAACAAAACTACCATTCATACTAAAAGGTATAATGACTGTAGAAGACGCTTTAATGGCTGTAGAAGCAGGAGCAGATGCTATAGTAGTATCTAATCATGGAGGTAGAGTATTAGACTTTACACCAGGTTCTGCAGATGTTCTTCCTGAAATAGCTAAGGCTGTAAAAGGAAAAATAAAAATACTTGTAGACGGTGGTATAAGAACTGGTGTAGATGTCGTTAAAATGCTAGGACTTGGAGCAGATGCAGTATTAATAGGTAGACCATTTGTAACAGCTTCATTTGGTGGTGCTACAGACGGTGTAGAAACTTATGTTAATAAAATAAAATCTGAACTAAAAGGTGCTATGATATTAACTGGATGTTCAAACATATCAGAAATAGATGAAAAAGTAATATATAGATAAGATAATATTTTATGAGGTTGTTGCAATTTTGTGACAGCCTCTTTTTACGTTTAAAAACAAAAGTTAGCCTAAGGAGTTAACTTTTTAAGGTGTAGATTTATTAAATTTTTAAAAAGATAATAATACAATAAAAATAATAAAATATTTTTTAGAAAAAGAAGGTAATAAAGGTTTTAATATAGAATTATAATATATACAAATAAAATAAGGAGGGAAGTCAGATGACTGAAAGAAATTATGATACAGTACTAAAGGAAATTGAAAAATTTGTAAAAGAAAGAGAAGAGATCATAAAATCTGCTGGTGACTGGATAGACAGATATATCGCAGACAGAGCCCTTCCTATGGAACTAAAGGACAAATGTGCTGACTGGCAGCAGGAACTAATAGACATGCTAGAAGCACAGGTTCTAGAAGCTAAAGACTACTACATGTGTATAAAAGAAAAAATAGAAGACATGCAATAAAACTTTAGCTCACAAAATACTTAAAAATTCTACTTAATATCAAAAAATAGGTGCTATCATAAATAATATTATGGTAGCACTTTTCATTTTTATATCAATTAAAATAATGTGAATAAATTTATTCATTTATATAGCATCCAACTATTTCACCAATATACATTGTGTGGAAATCATCTTTGTCTGGATAGCATTCATCAAATAATCCATCAACTAAGAACTGAGATTCTTTTAAATCATTCTTAAACAGTTTCTTACAAACAAGCACTAATTTTGATTCTTCATAGCCAAATCCATTTTCTAACTCTACAAGATTTAACCCTTCTACATTCATCTTATCTATATCTCTACCAGATTTTGTTCCAAGAAGAGATAATTTATCTTTATATCCATCTTTTAAGAATGTAAGCGTATAGTAATCGCTATTGTCCATAAATTCTTTTGTATATCTGCTCTGTCTAACATATACAGTAGATACATTTTTTCTCCAAAGAACTCCAACGCCACCCCAACTAACAGTCATAGAATTGAAAGAATCTTTATCTCCTGCCATAAGAAGTGCCCAATCATTGTCTAAAAGAGTGAATGGGTTTACATTTAATTCCTTTGGATCTATTTTTTTTAACATAGAAAATCCCCCTTTAAAAGATAAAATATTAAAACTTCTATAAATATAATATCATAAATCCAAAAGATAAAATCAAATAAAAATAGCAAAACGCAAAAGAAAAGTATAAAAAATAAATTCTATGAAAATAATAAAAATAGGAGAAAGATTGGAGGTTTATTAAAGATATGAATAATGTAGAAAAGGGAAAAATTGGTGAGGATATAGCTGTTGAATTTTTGAAAAAGAAGGGAGCAACTATAAAAGAAAGAAATTTTAGAGGCAGATTTGGGGAAATCGATATAATAGCCTTTTTTGATACAACAGAAATAGTTTTTATAGAGGTTAAAAGTAGAAGCGATTGTAGATATGGATTTCCTGCAGAGGCTGTGGGTAAAACTAAGCAAAGTAAGATAAGAAAAACAGCACAGGAATATATAATGAAGAAAAATTTGTATAGGGTTTCTGTTAGATTTGACGTTGTGGAAATATATATGAATGATAAGAAAATTAGACATATAGTGGATGCATTTTGATGGAGGTGTTGAGATGATAAGTTCTATAAATTCGAGAAATATAATTGGAATAGACAGTTGCGATATAAAAGTAGAGGTAGATATCGGAAAGGGAATGCCGGCGTTTAATATAGTTGGGCTTGCTAGTACAGAGATAAAGGAAGCTAGAGAGAGGGTGAAGTCGGCAATAACAAATAGTGGATATAGATTTCCAAATGCGAGGATAGTTGTAAACTTATCTCCAGCAGATATGAAAAAACAGGGTTCATTTCTAGATTTGCCAATAAGTATGGGAATATTGAGAGATAAAATAAAAGCAAAAGATAAAGAAATGACGGATTCTGTTTTTGTTGGAGAGTTATCGCTTGATGGAACTGTTAAGTCTATAAAGGGAATTCTTCCTATTGTAATAGGAGCGAAAGAAAACGGATACGAGAAGATATTTGTACCGAGAGATAATTTTAATGAATGTAGCTTTATAGATGGGATTGAAATAATACCTGTAAGTAGCTTGAAAAACTGCATCTCTATATTAAATGGAGGTATTACAAAGATAGAAATTGAAGGGATTAAATCAGATATTTTAAAGGATGAAGAATTAAAAAACTCAGTTGATGAAAAGATTGATTTTAGCGATATAAAGGGAAATATATACGTCAAAAGATGTGCTGAGATTTCTGTTGCAGGTGGTCACAATATGCTTATGATAGGCCCACCAGGATCTGGAAAATCTTTTTTAGCAAAGAGAATGCCTACAATTTTCCCCGATATGACTAGGGAAGAGATGCTTGAAGTGAGTAGGATATATAGTGTTTGTTCAAATTCAGTTGAAAGAAGTGGTCTTATAGAAAACAGGCCTTTTAGAGCACCTCATCATACGTGTACAGGAATTTCGTTGATAGGTGGTGGAGTAGATGTAAAGGCTGGAGAGATAACATTGGCTCATAGGGGAGTGTTATTTTTGGATGAGGTTGCAGAATTTAGCAGAAAAACATTGGAGTCGTTAAGACAGCCTATAGAGGAGAAAAGTGTAAATATCTCTAGATTGAAGTACAGCATAACATATCCAAGTGATTTTATTTTAGTTGCTGCAATGAATCCTTGTCCCTGTGGATATTACAGGTCAAATATAGAGTGTAGATGTAGACGATACAACATAGAGAGGTATCTAGGAAAGTTATCAGGACCATTTTTGGATAGAATTGATATTTTCACAGAAGTGAAATCAGTTTCATTCGATGAGATTAATTCAAAAATAAAAAATGAAACGTCTGAAGAAATAAAGAAAAGAGTTGAAGCAGCTAGAAGAATGCAGTACAAAAGGTTTAAAGGCGATAAAAATAAACTCAATAGGGATATGAATAGTTCTGAAATCGACAAGTATTGTGCTGTAGATGATAGCTGTGAGAAAGTTTTAGAGATGATTTTTAATAAATATAGATTGAGTAATAGAAGTTATATAAAACTTCTAAAAGTAGCAAGGACAATAGCAGATTTAGATCAGAGGGAAAATATTAAAGAAAGTGATATACTGGAGGCATTTTCAATGAGAAGGGCATACTATACGTATTTTTCTAAGCTACACGATTAAAATATATATGAAAGAAAGGAAATTTAATAATGAATAAAAGAGATGCATATTTATGGTTATATGGTGTTGTTGGTTTAAGTAATTTGACAATAGACAAAATTGAAAAGAAAATACCAGGTACGAAAGATATATTTGATTTTTCAGAGAAAACAATATATAATCTTGAAGGAGTAAATGATAAAGTTAAGAGTAGTATCATTAATTGTAAAAATAAGATGAATGTAGATGACTATAAGGAACTTCTTTACAAAAAGAATGTAAAATATTCGGTTATTGGAGATGATGATTACCCTTATAAATTGGCTAATATATACGATGCACCAAAGGTATTATTCTATAAAGGAAATCTGTCTGCACTAGGCAAACATTTTTCGGTTGGAATAGTGGGTTCGAGAAAACCTACTGTGTACGGAGCAGAGTGTACTAAAAAGCTTGCTAGAGAGCTTTCTGATTATGGAGCTGATATAATAAGTGGGCTTGCAATAGGAGTAGACGCAATAAGCCATGAAGCATCCCTTTTAGGTAAGGGAAAGACTTTTGGTGTTTTAGGTTCTGGGATAGACAATCCCCTTCCAAAGACGAATATATGGTTAATGAACAAAATTGTTGATTCTGGTGGAGCAGTGATATCAGAGCATGGAATAAACAAAACAGTTCATCCACATTATTTTGCAAATAGAAATAGGATAATAAGTGGACTCAGTGATGGTGTTATTATAGTTGAAGCAGCTAAAAAGAGCGGCGCACTTATAACTGCGGAATTTGCAGCAGAGCAAGGTAGAACAGTATTTGCTGTACCTGGAAGTATATTTTCAGAAAACAGCAAAGGATGTCATAGACTTATTAAAGAAGGTGCAAAATTAACTGAAAATATAGATGATGTTTTAGAGGAATTTGAAGTATTTAAGTTTAAAACACTTGAAAAAGAAATAAAATATGATACTATAGAAAAAGCCGATATAAATGCGGATTTAGAAGATGATGAGAAGATTTTAGTTGATATTATCAGAAAAAATGGTAGTATAGATATGGATTCTTTATGTTTAAAAACTAAATTTGGCATTGAAAAAATAAATCCAATTGTAGAAAAATTAAAACTGTACGATCTTATTTTCGAAATTGAAAAGGGGGTCTACAGTATGAAAATATAAGAATAAATTAATGACGGAGGTGTGTTTTTTGGCAAAAATATTAGTTATAGTCGAGTCGCCAGCAAAGGCGAAAACAATCGAAAAATTCCTTGGTAAAAGCCATTACACAGTAAAAGCATCTGTTGGTCATGTTAGAGATCTTCCTAAAAGTAAGTTAGGAATTGATATAGAAAATAACTTTGAACCAGGATATATAAACATAAGAGGTAAAGGGGATCTTATAAAAGATTTAAAGAAATCAGCTAAAAAAGCTAGTAAGGTTTATCTTGCAACCGACCCCGATAGAGAAGGAGAAGCAATTTCTTGGCATCTTGAACATATACTAGGCATAGAAAATGACGAGCCTTGTAGAATAGAGTTTAACGAGATAACAAAGGATGCTATAAGAAAAGCTATAAAAAACCCTAGAAAAATTAATCTTGATTTAGTTGATGCTCAGCAGGCTAGAAGGGTTATAGACAGATTGTTAGGTTATCAGATAAGTCCAGTTCTTTGGCAGAAACTTAGAAAAGGACTTAGTGCAGGTAGAGTACAGTCTGTTACAACAAAATTAATCTGTGATAGAGAAAAAGAGATAAATGCATTTGAACCAGTTGAATATTGGACAATAGATGCAAAATCTGAATCTAAAACAGGTGAGAATATAGACCTCAAACTATCTGCTATAGACGGTAAAAAAGCCGAAATACACAACGAAGAAGAAGTAAATAAAATATTAGAAATAATAGAAAATAAAGATTTACACGTGGTAAAAATTGAGTCTAAAAAGAGAAAAAAATCTGCTCCAAAACCATTTACAACTAGTGTACTTCAGCAGGAAGGGGTTAATAGACTAGGATTCTCAACTAAGAAAACTATGATGATTGCCCAGGAATTATATGAAGGTATAGATGTAAAAGGTGAAGGAACTGTAGGGTTAATTTCTTACATAAGAACAGACTCTAATAGAATATCAGAAGAAGCAAAAGGTAAGGCAGAAGTATTTATAAAAGAAACTTTAGGAAATGAATACTATAAAGAAGAAAAAAAATCATCTGATAAAAAGAGTACTAAAAAAGTTCAGGACGCACACGAGGCAATAAGACCTACATCTGTAGATAGAACTCCAGACAGTATAAAAGACTCTTTAAGTAAAGACCAGTACAAACTTTACAACCTAATATGGAGAAGATTTGTTGCTAGCCAGATGAGTGATTCTGAATTTGAACTTATGAATGTAGAATGTCAGATAGAAAACTATACATTTAAAGCTACTGGATCAAAAATGATATTTGATGGTTATACAAAAATATATAACTTCTACGATAGAGAAGATAGAATACTTCCTGAAATATCAGAAGGTGACGATTTAAAAGTAAATGGAATTTTCCCAGAGCAACACTTTACTCAGCCACCTGCTAGATACACAGAGGCTAGTTTAGTAAAAACACTTGAAGAACTTGGAATAGGTAGACCTAGTACATATGCACCTACAATAGCTACTATATTAAATAGGGAATATGTAGAAAAAAATGGTTCTAGTCTTCAGCCAACAGAGTTAGGTATATTAGTAACTGAAATACTTGAAGCTAACTTTGCAAAACTTATGGATGTAGACTTTACAGCTAAACTTGAAAATGAGCTTGATACAATTGAAGAAGGTGAAGCTAATTGGAAAGAAGTTGTAAAAGAATCTTATGAGCCATTTGAAGAGGCTATAAAAGAAGCTCTTGAAAATATAGAAAAAGTAAATATGGATGTAGAAACTGATGAAATTTGCGAGCTATGTGGATCAAATATGGTTATAAAATACGGTAGATTTGGTAAATTTATGGCTTGTAAAAACTATCCAGAATGCAAAAATACTAAACCTATAATAAATAAAATAGGTGTAAAATGTCCTAAATGTGGAGAGGGCGAGATAATTGTAAGAAAAACTAAAAAAGGAAGAGCATTCTATGGATGCAGTAAATACCCAGACTGTGACTTTATAGAATGGAACAAACCTGTGGAGGAAGTATGTCCAGAATGTGGTTCTTACATGACAGAGAAAGTATCTAAAAAAGGAAAAAAACATATTTGCTCAAATAAAGAATGTGGATTTGAGAAAATTATAGAAGAATAAAAAGAAGAAAAAATTAATTAATTTAAGTGGAAAATGATTTTGAGTGGGAATCTTTTTGTATTGTCACTCAAAATCAAACAATTCCGAAATAAATTAAAAT
>SAMEA3387515__coassemble_1855_pt1 | contig 36495 bp, 31 predicted proteins | sample SAMEA3387515__metabat2_high_PE_011 | metagenome-assembled genome bin SAMEA3387515 (sample SAMEA3387515) | Felis catus | biome: Faeces | place: United Kingdom | collected 2012 | reverse complement strand
GCTGATCCAACTACTGCAGAAAATACATTGTGTGCATATACTTCTTTTAAATCTTCAGGAGTATTTATTTTTCCTTCTGCTATAACTGGAACTTTTAAATCGCTAACTAATCTATCTATTAATTCAAAATCAGGTCCTACTTTATTTACTGAATAATCTGTGTATCCTGCAAGTGTTGTAGAAACACAATCTACACCTAATTTTTCAGCTTCCATAGCTTCTTCATAAGTAGATATATCTGCCATAACTAGTACATTATTTTCTTTTATATATTTTATTAACTCAGCAAGATTTTCATTTCCTGGCCTTTTTCTATCTGTACAATCAAGAGCTATCATTTCACATCCTGTTGTTAAAAGCTCGTCTATTTCTTTTTTTGTAGGTGTTATATATATTTCTGAATCATCGTAATTTCTTTTTATTATTCCTATAACAGGAAGTCCTGTTACTTTTTTTATTTCTTTTATATCTTCAACACCCTGTGCTCTTATCCCAGCTGCTCCACCTTCTTTTGCTGCATTTGCCATTCTTCCCATTATAAATGAACTGTGTAGAGGTTCATCTGGTAATGCCTGACAAGATACTATTAACTTTCCTTTTACTAAATCTAACATAATAACCTCTCCTTTTTTTGAAAATTTATTTCATTTTTTATTTTATATCATCTTTATAACAATTAGATTTTACCACTTTAATTATTTTTTTGCAATATTATTTCATTACCTTGCTCACTTTTTTGAAATAAAATTTCTTTTATATTTATATCCTATTAATAATTCATAAAAAAATCACCACAGCTTTTATTTTGTGGTGATTTTATAAACTATTTTTAATTTTTATATCTATCTAAATAAATCATCTACATGAGGTGCTATTCTATATCCTATTTCTGTAAATATCACAGTAGATATAATAGCGATAACAAAGGTTGTAAATGTTCCTGCGCTAACTGCCAAATCCATAGATGACATATTCTGCATCATTGATCCTGATATTGAAATAGCACTAAACTTAGCTACTAAACCAACTAAAAATCCAAATGCTATACTGAAGTGTAGCACAGTTTTTCTATTTTCAAATCTATAATTTCTATATATATTTGCTCCAACAAAAATCATAGCTATAGCAAATACACAGAATATAATCCGTATAAGTAGCTTAGTGTCTGTAAATGTAGCACTATTGAATATACTGAATATAGACATAGATGAAGAGTCACCGACATGTACTATACCGCCTGTAGCTATTGTAATTAAATATGCCGCCATCTGCATAATATATGCTATTACAGCGCCACCCTTTGAATAATCTGAAAGTCCAAAGTCATAAAGTGTTGAATTTTTTGTAAATACAACTATCACAGTTATAACTAGTATTATTAAAGATAATTTTAAAAACTCTTTAACAGCGTCAGATATTATATCTGTTGTGTAGTATTCTCCATAGAACTCTTTTCTATAGTTTAAAATAGCAGATGCTAAAAATGCTATTAAAAATCCATTTCCAAAGGCTGGGAAGAACTTATATCCTATAGCTATATAGCTATTTCCAAATCCGAACATATTTCCCATTCCAAGATTTATTCTTGTTGTACTAAATATTGATGTTATAGCCAATAATAATCCATACATAAAACCTACTTTTAGAGCTTCAACAACACATCTATCTATAGTTTCTATTTTTCTTCTATAGATAAATATATTTGCAACTACTAAAGCTAATATAGGTATCAATAACAGAATTATTATTCCTATATTTATTGTAGATGAAGAGAACATCATCATTCCATTGCTTCTTATTCTAACGCCTACAAGATTTAGACCTAAAAGTATGCTAAACATATTAATATTTCCCATACCATCTAAAAACTGTCTCCGCACAGAACTTGCTATCACAGAAACAATAAGAAGTATAACAAATGCTATACCAGCTACTTTTAAAGCTTGCTTTCCTTCTCTTTTTAGATTTATTTTTTCCTTAAAACCTCTCATATTTTCTTTTATATTATCAAAATTAGGTTTCTTAAATTCAAATTTTGTGTCCATATTTCTCCACTCCTATTTCATTTTATAGAAATATAATACAACACAAAGCTTAATTAAAACTTAAAAGAATTTATTTTAATGAACTCTTAAAAATCTCAAATATCTTTTCATAATCCTCTGAAAATGCACTATCTTTATTCCATAAGAATGTAAAATCATGACTAACTTTAAAATCATCTAATTTAATTTCTTTAAGTGTTCCATTTTCTATTTCTTTTTCAACAGCAGATTTATATAAGAATGAAATTCCACAATCCCGACATAGTAAATCTACTATAGTATGAATATTTTCTATCTCTATTGTTCTTTGAAAATCTTCTACATTAAGGTTTTTAACAGCCAAGCTCTTAGTAAGTATTGCTCTTGTTCCTGAGCCGTTTTCTCTTATAAGAAGTCTTTCATTTGTAAGATCTTTTAAAACTTTTATATCCTTTTGGAATTTGTGGTCTTTAGCAGCTACAGCTATGTAATCCTCTGTTTTAAATACTCTTGTATTATAGTTGTCTGCTTTAAAGTAGCCTTCAACTATTGCAAAATCTATACTTCCTTCATGAAGATAAGAAAGAAGCATTTGAGTATTTCCGTATCTAACCTGAAAATCCATATCTGGGTTTGCCTTTATAAAGTCTATTAACGAAGGAATAACGGTATATCCACCAATAGTCATAGTCACCCCAAAAGTTAGGATTTTCTTTCCTATCATACTCTCCTTCATTCTATTTTTCATTGTAGTTTCATCGTTTCTCATAGTTTCTAAAGTAGATCTAAGTATTTCTCCAGCTGGTGTAAGAGTTAATTTTTTCTTATCTCTTATAAATAGTGGTGTTTCATATTTTTCCTCAAGATACTTTATATGCTGGGATACAGCTGGCTGAGTCATACAAAGTGCTTCCGCAGCGTGAGTAAAATTCATATACTCACATACCTTTAAAAAAGTTTCAATTCTAAAATCTAGCATATCTTTCCTCCAAAATTTTGTGCTTTCCTCTAACACATCTTATTTTTAAAAAATCCTTTTTGCCTTATATAACATACTTTCCTATTATCCTATTTCGCTATTACATTATTTTAGCTTATAAATTTATTTTATATTAATATTGATTTTTCTACCATATGGAAAGCTAATTTTTATACCATAAGTTATATTTATCTATATATTATTATACATAATTTTACAAAATGATTATTAAGGTTTATAGTTAAAGCATAGCAAAGAACAAACGCAAAACAAAAGCTAATTAAAAAATTTAAACACTTTAATTTTTAAAAGGAGGAACGAAATTATGTACGATATAGTAATAATAGGAGCAGGACCAGCTGGTGTAAGTGCTGGAATATATGCTAAAAGTAGAGGAAAAAAAGTACTTATAATAGAAAAAGAAAAAATCGGTGGACTTATAGGAAAAGTTTCTACAGTAACTCACTACGCAGGAATAGTAACTGGGGAAACAGGAGTTAGTTTCTCTGAAAGATTAAAAGAACAGGCGGAAAACGCAGGAATAGAAATAGTTTACGAAGATGTAAACAATGTAGATTTTAAAGGTGATGTTAAATTAGTCTTCACTAATAACAATACTTATGAAACAAAGAAAATAATAATAGCCAACGGTACTAGAGCAAGAAAACTTGGTATAGAAGGCGAATTAGAATTAGCTGGAAAAGGAATAGGTCTTAATGCAGCTAAAGATGGAAAAGACTATATAGGAAAAAATGTATATGTTGTAGGTGGTGCAGATGGTGCTGTAAAAGAAGCTCTTTATCTTTCACAGTTCGCTAAGAGTGTTACAATAATACACTTTGAAGATTCTCTTGGATGTATAGCAGAGTTTAGAGAAAAAATCAAAAAAACTAGCAATATAAATGTAAGATTAGGATCAAGACTTCACGCTGTTTACGGAAAAGAAAGGGTTGAATCTCTTGATATATCAGATGAAAAAACTGGTAGTATAGAAACAATATCTGATCCAGGATGCGGTGTATTTGTATACGCAGGTACTGTTCCTAATACAGAGCTATACACTGATTTAAAATTGGAAAATGGTTTTATACCAGTTGATGAAAAAATGGAAACAGAAATAAAAGGTGTTTATGCAGTTGGTGATATAAGAGTTAAACCTGTTAGACAGGTTGCAACTGCTGTATCAGACGGAACAATAGCTGCAATAAATGCATCAATGTAAACTCAACTTATTAATATAAGCTTTAGGAGGATTAATTTATATGAACTTTATAAAAGAAAAATGGAAGGGTCTTTTAATGTGCTTAGCCATTTCTATCCCTTCAGTACTACTTGGAAAAAAATTCCCGATAATAGGAGGTCCAGTGTTCGCAATACTTATAGGTATGCTCCTTACAACATTTATAAAAAATAAAGAGCCATACGAACCTGGAATTAAATACACATCAAAAAAAATATTGCAGTACGCTGTAGTCCTTTTAGGATTCGGTATGAATCTTGAAGTAGTTATGGAAACAGGTAAACAGTCTTTACCTATAATAATCTGCACAATATCTACTTCACTTATAATTGCATATCTACTTCATAGAAAATTAGATATGCCTGAAAAAATATCTACACTTATTGGTGTTGGATCTTCTATTTGCGGTGGTTCTGCAATAGCTGCCACTGCACCAGTTATAGATGCCAATGAAGAGGAAGTAGCTCAGTCAATATCAGTCATCTTCTTATTCAACGTACTAGCTGCTTTATTATTCCCTAGTTTAGGTGCTCTTCTTGGCTTCTCTACAACATCTGGTGAAGCATTTGGAGTATTTGCTGGAACTGCAGTTAATGATACTTCTTCAGTAACAGCAGCTGCATCTACTTGGGATAGTATATACCAGTTAGGAAGCCGGACACTTGATAAAGCAGTAACTGTAAAATTAACTAGAACATTAGCAATTATACCAATAACTCTATTCTTAGCTTTTAGAAGAGCTAAAAAAGCTGAGATGGAAAATGGTAATAATATACCACTAAAACAGGTATTCCCATTCTTTATACTGTTCTTCATAGGAGCAAGTATAATAACTACAGTAGCTACATCTGCTGGTGTATCACCAGAATTCTTCCTACCATTCAAAGAATTATCTAAATTCTTTATAATAATGGCTATGGCTGCAATAGGATTTAATACAGATATAGTTAAGTTAGTTAGAAGTGGCGGTAAACCAATACTTCTTGGAATGTCTTGCTGGATAGGTATAACAGCTGTTACATTAACATTACAGCACTTTATGCATATCTGGTAAATAAAATTGCCTCTAACCCCAATTTATTTTATTATACATATTTTAGGAAAAGCTGTCGTATGAATATTAATCGACAGCTTTTTCTCTTGGAATTAAGTATAAAAAATGGCTACCGCAAAATATTGCGATAGCCTATTTTTTAAGTTATTAGAATTCTGCATTTTTAGGAGTTCTTGGGAATGGTATTACGTCTCTTATGTTTGACATACCAGTCATGTACATTATTATTCTTTCGAATCCTAGACCGAAACCAGAGTGAGTAGCTGTTCCGTATTTTCTAAGTTCTAGATACCACCAGTAATCTTCTTCATTTAAGTTCATTTCCTGCATTCTTGCACGAAGTACGTCTTCTCTTTCTTCCCTCTGAGATCCTCCAACTATTTCTCCAACTCCTGGAACTAATAAGTCCATAGCTCTTACTGTTTTACCATCTTCATTCATTCTCATGTAGAATGCTTTTATATCTTTTGGATAGTCAGTAACAAATACTGGAGCTTTGTATATTTCTTCTGTTATATATCTTTCGTGTTCAGTCTGAAGGTCGCATCCCCATTCTACTGGGTTTTCGAATTCATGTCCTGATTCAAGTAGTAATTCTATAGCTTTTGTGTAAGTTATTCTTACGAAGTCAGAGTTTACTACGTTGTTTAATCTTTCTAATAAACCTTTGTCTATGAAACTATTGAAGAACTGCATTTCTTCTGGAGCATTTTCCATTACATAGTTTATTATGTATTTTATCATATCTTCTGCTAATTCCATGTTGTCTTCAAGGTCAGCGAATACTATTTCAGGTTCTATCATCCAGAATTCAGATGCATGTCTACCAGTGTATGAGTTTTCTGCTCTGAATGTTGGTCCAAATGTATAAACATTTCTGAAAGCAAGAGCCATTATTTCAGCATTTAACTGTCCAGAAACAGTAAGGTTAGCTTCTTTACCGAAGAAATCTTTAGAGTAGTCTATTTTTCCTTCTTCTGTTCTTGGAAGGTTTTCCATATCTAAAGTAGTTAATCTGAACATTTCTCCAGCACCTTCACAGTCACTTCCTGTTATGATTGGAGAGTGAGCGTATACGAAGTTTCTTTCCTGGAAGAATTTGTGTATAGCATAAGCTGTTAAAGATCTAACTCTGAATACTGCAGAGAAAGTATTACTTCTAGGTCTTAAATGTGCTATTGTTCTTAAGTATTCTAATGTATGTCTTTTTTTCTGAAGTGGGTATGAGCTATCTGACATACCTTCTACTTCTACTTTTGTAGCATGTATTTCTACTGGCTGTTTAGCACCTTCTGTTGCTACTAATTCACCTTCTACTAGTATTGAAGATGATATAGGTAATTTACCTATTTCTTTGAAGTTTTCTAATTTTTCATCTAATACTATCTGCATATTTTTGAAGAAACTTCCATCATTTAATTCTATGAATCCGAAGTTTTTTGACATTCTTGATGTTCTTATCCATCCAGCAACTTTTACAGTCTGCCCAACGTGAGCTTCTTTGTTTCTATAAAGCTCTTTTATTTCTAAAAATTCTTTCTGCATATTTTCTCCACCTTTTCTTTTTTTAAAATAAAAAAACCTTTCAATCCCATAATAGGGACGAAAGGTATAATAATCAATTCGCGGTACCACCCTGATTGCTGATAATCTCAGCCACTCATAAAGCTTTTGCTTATAGAATATAACGGTTCCTGCCGTCTGAGCCTACTAACAAAATGCTTTCGGTCAGCTGCTCCAAGATGTTCTTCAGTATAGGCAATTAGCAATCGGACTCTCAGCAACGCCGACTCTCTGTAACTATTAGAAAATACCTACTCTTCTTTTCACTGCATTTAATATAAATATATACAATTCTTATTTTTAAAAATTGTGTTATCTATTTGCAATTATATCAGTAGTTTTTAATTAAGTCAAGAATTTTGCAATTTTTGATTCTTTCACTTCAATTTATTTTTTTTATTTGATTTTTTCTTTATTTTTTCTTAATATTTAATCCCTTGTATAAAGCAATTAAAAAATGTATAATCTTTTTTATAGATTTTTAAAAATTATTTAAAACTTAAAATTTTTTGAAAGGAGTTAAAAATATTGAGTGTTAAACGTAAAAAAAAGAAAGTTTACTTAAATGTAGTTTTCACACTAGTTTTAACGTATTTAATCATAAAACTTATCGATAACTACCAGTATTTCTTTGGAATGCTCGATTTCCTTATCGGCTTACTTATGCCTTTCGTTATAGCTTTTGTTTTGGCGTATATATTCAATCCAATTATAAAGTTTTTCGAAAATAAGTTTAAAGCTAAAAGAGGCGCTTCTCTATTTATAGCTTATGGTGGGCTTATTGCAGTATTACTTGCTATACTTTTTATGACCTTACCTGTGATAATAGAGAGTATTATAGACATAGTAAATCACGCTCCAACATACTTTGCTGAAACAGAAAAATTCTTAATAAACTTCTCAAGACACTTAGAAAATATAGATGCAGCTACTATGCAGGAAATATGGGATAAAATTTCTAACATGCTTCCTAATTTAAGTAGTTTATTTGTAGGATCTATAGGAGAAATATTTAAAAAGACATTCTCATTTGGTAAGTTTATATTCAATCTTGTACTCGCATTTATCATTTGCTTCTACATACTTCTTGAAAAAGAAAAGATATTTGATTTTTTAAAGAAGGTTGTATATGTAGCTTTAGGTGATAAAAAAGCTAGTTTTGTGTTGACAGTTTCAAGAGATCTTAATGAAAATGTAGGTAAATATTTTACTGGAAAGATATTCGACTCTATCATCGTAGGAGTACTTTCTGGTATAGGTCTTTTTGTATTGAAGTCTAAATATGCGTTATTATTTGGTACTTTAATGGGACTTATGAATATGATTCCTTATTTTGGACCTGCAATAGGTATGGCTCCTGTTGTTTTAATAAACCTATTCTCAGATCCTAAGATAGCATTATTCTCTTTAATATATCTTCTTGTTGTTCAGCAGGTAGAAGTTGCATTTATAGAGCCTAAGATTGTCGGTGGTCAGCTTGGTTTAAGTCCATTCCTTACAATACTTGCGGTAACTGTAGGTGGAGGATTCTTTGGAATACCAGGTATGATTCTATCTACTCCAATAATGGGGGTTTTAAAAGTATATATTACAGAATACGTAGAAACTAAATCTCAAGAAATACATATGAGCAATTTTGATAATCCAAAAGATCAAAATAATAATCAAGAATAAAAAATATGGGTATCTCAATTAATTAACTGAGATACCCTCTTTTATTTTCTTAATATTTGATTATAATTTTTTCACTCGGTTTTGTAGATTCATTTTCACCTACTCCAACCATATATATTTCTAAAGTCTTTTCCTTATTTTCACCTTCAGTTTCCTCTTCATTAGATGATTCAATTTCTATAGTTGTATTAATCTTGCCTTCTTTTTCTTCAGACTGTGGAATTGATTTTAATACTTCATATCCTTCATCATCGTATTTTTTAGCATAAACCTCATAGGATTTTATTCCATCCAGAGAATCCCAACTTATTTCTATCTTTACTTTTCCTTCTTCAATATTGTATGAATAATTGATATTCTTTATAGAACTATTTTTAATACTTCTTTTCTTTACCGTTATTTTTACAGTTGCCTTCTTTTCACCACAAGACACTATAACTTTTTCAGTACCTTCTCTTACCGCTGATATTTCACCTTTTTCAGATACATAAGCAGCTCTTTCATCCTTTTTCTTTTTAGTTGAATAGTTATACTCTACATTTGGAGCTTTTAGGCCTTTAGGAGAAGTAGTTATCTTCGCTTTTATCGTTGCACTTTGACCTTCTTCTAGTACAAATTCATTTGGAACTTCTAGTTTAGCAACTTTTGCCTCTATTTCCAATGGTATCTCTACAGTTTTCCCACCACATTCGCCACTTATAGTCGCACTTCCTACTCCTACAGCTTCTACATTATCTCCTTCTATCTTCAATACAGATTCGTTGCTGCTTATATATTTTGTTTTATATGTATCCGTAAACTTCTTATAACTCGATATAGCAACTGAGCTTGTTATAGTTGCCTTATCACCTACATATTTTAAGCTATCACTTAAATCAAGGTCTAAACTCTCAACATCAGGGTTAACTATTTTTATCATAGCCTTTTTAAGTACCCTAGTCCCCTTCATAACCGCTACAGAAGTATACCCTTCTTTTAGTGCAGTCATCTTGTTGCCTTTAATCTCTGCAATACCGGTATCATCTAATACATTGAACCAAAGCTCTGGATCCTTTGCATATCTAGGTATTTTTACATAATTTCCTGCAGATATTTCAACCTCATCGCCTAGTTTTATAATATATTTATCCAGGTCTTTTATATAATTTCCTCCGATAATCTTTATTTCTACGCCTTTTACTAGCGGAGTTATTATCCCTTTTGAAAACATAAAATACTGTCCTACTAGGAGAAGTGGTACAATAATTATTAATAATATTATTTTTTTATTTTTATTAAAATCTTTCATTTTATATCTCCTCCTTTACTTTATATTTTCAAAATAATACCTAAAAGTAATATATCATTTTTTTAATAATTTTTCAAACAATTCTGTATAATGCAGTATATTATTTTTCATCAAAAAGAACTACCGCTAAGAAATCTAACGGCTCATCTCCTATATTTTCTATTGAATGTTTTGCACCATCTGCTGTGTATATAACATCGCCTTCTTCTACAACAATTTCTTTTCCATTGTCATTAACTAGTCCTTTTCCACTTAGTATATAATATACTTCAAAATCTTTAGTATGATCGTGTTCACCTATTGAAGCACCTGGTTCTAATACTATTCTATTGAATAGTCTACCATGTCCTCTTAATTCTTCTGGAGTTACTAATACTGTAAAATCTCCCTTTCCTTTTCCACCCTGAACATGTTCTCTAACCTGTGTAGTTGTTTCTGATTTTTTTCTTATCATAAAAAAACACCCCTTCTCTTTGTAGATATATTTTTTCTATATTATATTATTCTTTTTAAATTTTTCAATTCCTTCTAATTTTTATATTTATATCAAAAATTTAAGAAGGTGCAACAAATCTGCTGCACCTAGTTTTATCTTATATTTATCTTTTATTTCAACATTGTACTCTTTCATCAATTCTTCCATAAGTTTGATTTGTTTTTTATAAGAAAGCATACTTTTTATTTCCTCTTTTACTTTGTCAAAAGATTCTTCCTCAGTACCAATTCTTTTTATAATGTGGTATCCATAAATACTTTTTAGAGGTTTTTCTATATATTCTCCTTCTTTTAAAGTCGAAATTTTTTTTCTCAAATTCTTATCTGTAAAACTCATTTCAAGATCCCCTAGTCCACCTGGTATAGTACCACCTATATCCTCAGAGTACTTTTCTTCTAAGTCTTCAAACTTATATCCTTCTTCTAGTTTTTTATAGATTGCATTTGCCCTCTTTTCAGCATCAGCTATTTCTTCATCGCTAAGCTTTTTACCTGAGTTATCTACAGTACTTATAAATATATCTCTATATACTCCTTCTCTAAATTTATCCTTATTAGCGTCATAATATGCTCTAGCTTCCGAATCACTAACCTGCGTTTTTTTATCTAGATACTTGTACGCTTTTATAGTCTTTCCCATGCTTTTTACTAATTTATTTTTGTCGCCAGCATACTTACTTTTAAACTCATCTTCATCCAACCCAATCTTACCTGTTATAAATTTTTCTAGGTTATCATAAGTATCCTCTATTTCTTGTCTTGTTACATGTACATTCTCTTCCTTTGCTTTTCTATAAAGAATATCTTCGTATACAACATACTTGATTAGTTCTCGTTTATAATTATCAGAACCTATATTTTCTATTATATTATTTTTATCTATATAGAATGCTTCTTCGGCTCTTTTTTCTACTTCATTGAATCTTAGTTTTTCTCCGTCTATGTATGCAACTACTTCTTTAGAATCATTTTTTAAGTTACTATCTACAGGCCTTATATATACATAGAGCATAGTCAAAAATATCAATACTAATGCAATTACTATTAATAATTTTGAATCGAGTAATTTTGATATATATTTTTTTATCTTGTAAAAAATATTTTTATTACCCATTCTATTCCTCCAAATAATCAATATCTTTTATTTATAATATAAATTATCGCTATGTATATAATATGAAACATTTATGAAAATGATTTGAATTGACTAGATTCTTAATTTTTTTTATTTCTAATTTTTTTCAATGCATATGGAATTGATACTAAACATCCTACAAAAGCATCAATCATATCCATTACTGTATCTGTAAGTCCACCTACTTGAGTATGAGTATGTATTATATGGTCCATACTAAACTCTCCTATTTCCCATAATGAAGCAATTCCCATACTAAACATAAACATAAACATCGCTATAAATATAATATTCATCTTGCTTATTTGTTCATCTGTATTGAAAAATTTGATGAATGTATATGCTGCTGTAACTGTCAATAATCCAGAAGTCACATGTAGAAAATCATCATAGTGAGGTATATCATAGAATCCATATCCAGATCCTAAAACAGATGCTATACACGCATACCACATGAATACACTATACAATCCATCACTAAGCAGTTTAGGTAATCTTTTATTTACCTGATAAAGCACTACTGTAAGTATCAAGCAAAATACAGATACTGATATACCCATACTATCTTTTGTGTATAGGAAATATCCTAAAGAGCCTATAAAGAATATAGTTAAAATTATTGTTGTTAGTTTTTTCAATCCAAATTTTTTACTATTCATTTTATTGCCTCCTAGTTTTATTAGCACCTATTTTTTTAACTTAACCAATGCGTCGGCAAAAGGATTATTAAAGTTTTCATTTTCTTTTTTATTTTGATTCTTTAAGTACTTATTAATATCCTTCTTAGATGCCTTATTTTTTTCTTCTTTTTTTCTATTATTGAAAGAAGATAGCTTTTCTCTGTACCCACAAGAACATACAAATATTTTATTTTCCCCTTCTCCTCTTAACTCCAATCTCTTATGACATTCTGGACATCTTGCGTTTGTTGTTTGAGATAACATCTTTCTAGTATTACACTCCCTATTTTCACAAACTAACATTTTCCCTCTCTTTGTTTTTACTTCAAGCATATAATGACCACATTTTGGACATTTATTTCTTGTTAGATTGTCGTGTTTAAACTGACTATCGCTATTTTTTATATCGTCTATAGCTTTTTTAGAATAATCTTTTATTTCATTCATAAATACATTTTTATTTAGTTTATTCTCTGATATTTTCTGAAGTTTTTTCTCCCATTCAGAAGTCATCTCTGCACTTTTTAGTTTTTCAGGAACTAATCCAAGAAGCTGCTTTCCTTTGGATGTTATTATTATATCTTTATCCTTTTTTTCTAATAAGAACGACGAGAATAGTTTATCTATTATATCAGCTCTAGTTGCAACTGTTCCTAGATTATTTTTTTCCATTATTGTTAAAAGCGATGCTTCATTTAATCTAGAAGGTGGATTTGTTTTTCCTTCTGTTTTAGATATTGATTCAACTTTTAATTTTTCACCCTCTTTAAATATCGCAACCGATGAATATACATCATCCTCATCTTGATTAGAATAAAGCTCTCTCCATCCTAATTTCTTTATATTTTTGAATTTAGCAGTAAATTTTTCTCCAGCTATTTCACATTCTATACTTGTTTCATCGTATTCCTCAGGATCATAAAGAACTGATAAAAATCTCTTAATAACTAAGTCGTATATATTTCTTTCTTTGGCTGTTAAATCATTTAAAAATGCCCTTTCCTCTGTTGGAATTATTGCGTAGTGTTCAACTACCTTTGAATCGTCTACAAATGATTTAGATACTTTTATTTTTCTTTTTAAAATATCATTTGCAACTTTTCTATATTCCCCAATATTTACAGCCTTTACTCTGTCTTTTAAAGTATCTACTATATCACTAGAAATATATCTTGAATCTGTTCTAGGATATGTAAGCAGCTTATGTCTTTCGTACAAGCTCTGAACTGTAGATAAAGTTTTCTTTGCAGAATATCCATAGATTTTATTTGCATCTCTTTGTATTTCATTTAAATCGTATAACTGAGGTGAATAGTTCTTTTTAGTTTTTACAGAGTATTTTTTTACTTCTGCATCATTTCCTTTTATTTTATTTATAATCTTATCTACTATTTCCTCGTTGAATACTGATGTATTTCCTTTATTATTTTTCCAATTTAATTTTATGACACTTCCTGCTTTATTTACCTTTACTTCTATTCCATAGAATTTTTTAGGTTCAAAAGCTTTTATTTCCTCTTCTCTTTTCATAACCATGTTTAAAGTAGGTGTCTGTACTCTACCACAAGATAGCTGTGCATTGTATTTAACTGTAAGTGCTCTAGTTGCATTTATTCCTATTATCCAATCTGCTTCAGCTCTTGCAAGTGCTGAGTCGTATAATCTATCGTATTTTTTAGATGGCTGTAGTTTTTCAAATCCTTCTTTTATTGCCTTATCTGTGTTTGAAGATATCCACAGTCTTTTCATAGGCTTTTTAACTCCAGATTTCTCTATAATCCATCTGGCAACTAGCTCTCCCTCTCTACCAGCATCTGTAGCTATTACTATCTCAGATACGTCGTTTCTTTCTAATAAAGTTTTTACCTTTTGATACTGTTTACCACTTTTTTTGATGACAACTGTTTTCAAGTACTTTGGAATTATAGGTAAATCTTCCATTTTCCATTCTTTATATTTTTGATTGTATCCTTCAGGATCTGCAAGTGTAACTAGATGACCTAGTGCCCACGTTACTATATATTTATCGCCTTCTATATATCCATTTTTTTCGTTTTTGCATTTAAGTACATTAGCTATATCTTTTCCAACAGATGGTTTCTCTGCAAGTACTAATATTTTTCCCATAAAAATTACCTCTCATAAATTTACTTTGTACAGAATATTATAATACTTTTATATCTAATAAGCGATACAAGTTTTTAATTTATAAGAGGTTTTCTCTAATTTATCTTTTATTATTTAATTTTTTATGGAAAATTTTATCATTTTTTTATTTTAAATTCACTTTAATTCTACATTAGTTTGTAAAGTAATGCATTGGATAGAGCCATCACTATTATAGACATTATTAAATTATTTTGAAATACTAGCATACAAACTATCATTCCTATTATTTGAATTACTGCAAATATTATTGCTATAGCTATTATATTTGCTGCTGTCTCCCTTTTGTTTTCTTTATTATTATACATATCAGTCACCATTTTTATATTCGCTATAAGTAATTTTAAATCTGCCTATAATAATTTTATAAATTACATAGCTCTCCCTTCTTTTAAATTTTACAATCAATTTTATTTACAATTTATTCTCTCGTTTTATTATTTATAATTATAGAGCAATATACTAAAGATAAAGTTCATTAAAACTAAATTTTTTCTAAATTTTATCTTTTATTTGTATAAATATTAATTCTTTTGTATTTTATTTTCAATACAATTTGTATGAAAGGTAGCTTTTAGTGTATGAAATGTATTTAAAAATAAAAAAAGAAAGGAATACCTATAAGATATCCCTTCCCTCTGATATGATTTATATATTGATTGTAAAATTGAGAGGACTAATTTATTTTATTATTTCCATGTATCCACTTGGATGGAAGAAGAACACCTGACCATTTTTGCTATTTACAAAGTATCCCATATCTCCTTCTTCATCTGGTAAGAATACGAAACCTTTTAATTTTTTAGCCTGTAAAGCATCAAAATCTTTTTCAGTTCCCATGTAGATATATTCTACACTGTTATCCATTTTATTTAATATATTTAAAGCCTGTTCCTGACTTAATGGCTTTTTAGTACTTTTTTTCTTAACTACTGTTGTAGCTACTTTAGTTGGTTTTGATGCAGCTGATACAGAGTTAACTGCTGGTGCTACCACTCCTCCTACTAATACTGCACATAGTGTAGCTATCATTATTGTTCTTGTAGTTTTTTTCATATTGATCACTCCTTCGTTTGTGACATCTATCTATAATTGCATTTCTATTATTCGCTTTTATAATTCTGTCTTCTAAGATTTTTTAATTTGTTTTTATTTATCTTGTTGTATATATTGTACCATTAAAAAGCATAAAAAAAGATTACACCTCTGTCATTTTGAGTTACATATTTGTAACGCTTTTTGACATAAATGTAATCTTTTGTAATTTATTATTTTATGAATTTTTTATTAGTTGTAATTTGTATCTTATAATCCTTTTAAATCATAGTTTTCTAAGAATGATTTAAGTGTTGCATATATTTTATCTGTTCCACCTATTTCATTTGATTCTATGTTTAATGCTAATAGAGGTTCGTGAAGTGATATTCTTATTAAGAACCATCCATCTTCTCCTTCTCCTGTGCAGTTAGCTCTTATTCCTTCATAGTTTTTAGGAACTAATGACCAATTTTCACTTTCTTCAACAAATACACTTAGTTCTGATAGTATCTGTTCTGCGTATGGTCTGAAGTCTTCTTTATTTATTCCTATTCTTACTTCTTTTTCTTCCGCTGCTTCTTTTAAATCAGCTATTAATGATTCTATAGTTTTTTCTTCTTTAGCCATTTTAGCAGCTTTTATAAGTATTTTAGCTATTAAATAAGCTCCGTCATCAAGGAAGTAGTTTTCTTTTATTGCAGCATGTCCAGAAGTTTCTATTGCTAAGTGACATTCTTCTCCCTCGTTGTTTAATCTTATAGCTTCATTTATTACATTTTTGTATCCTCTTTTAAATCTGTGGTGTTTTCCACCATGATTTTCTATGAATTCAGCAAGTCCTACAGATGTTATTGAGTCTGTTACTATTGTAGTGTTAGGATTTTCTTCTAATAATATTTCAGATATTACAGCTATAAGAGCATTTTTGTTTATGAAAGATCCATCTTTTCCAACTAATGCAGCTCTATCTACGTCTGTATCGAATATTATACCTAAGTCAGCTTTGTTGTCTACAACAGCTTTACTTATACTTGCCATAGCTTCTTTGTTTTCTGGGTTTGGTATATGGTTAGGGAACATTCCGTCTGGTTCTAAGAACTGACTTCCTTCTGTATCAGCACCTAATTTTTCAAGTACTTTTTCAGCAAAGAATCCACCTGCACCATTACCAGCATCCACTATTATTTTCATTCCATCAAATGGTTTTTCGTAGCAAGATTCAGAGTTAACACCTTTTCTTATTTTATCAACTAATACTTCAGCGTAATCGTCTATAAGGTTTCTTTCACATATAGAACCTTTTTCAGCAGATTCTACAGTTTTTCCTTCACATACTATATCAAGCATAGCTTTTATATCAGCTTTTTCAAGACCACCATTTTCTGTAAAGAATTTTAATCCATTGTAGAAGAATGGTAGATGACTTGCAGTTATCATTATTGATCCATCGCATTTGTATCCGTCCATAACTGTTGTCATAAACATTGATGGAGTTGTTGATAATTTACAATTTACTACATCACATCCCTGAGATGTTAATGCTTCTATTATTGTATTTCTAAATTCTTCTCCTGTTATTCTAGAATCATTTCCTACAGCTACAACTATTTTTTCTTTTCCAGTTTTTTCTTTTAGCCATATATGGAATGCTCTAGCTATTTTTTCTACTTCTACCTTTGTAAGAGTTACTTCTTTTTCATCGTTAGGGTATGCAACCCCTCTTATGTCTGTTCCATTCTGTAATTTATATATTTTTTCCATAATAAATTCTCCTACCTCTATTTTAGTTATCATTTTAATTATAGAAATATTTCAAGATATATGCAATATTTTCAAGAAAAAAAGAATATTTTTAAAATTTATATTTTGACAAGTTAATGTTTTCGTGATAACATTAACTTAAGCAGAGTTAAAATGAACACTGTTTATAAGTTTTCAATTATTCACTTAATATTTTAATTTAGTTTTGATATTTTATATTTATAATTTATGATTTGAATCGATATATTCTGACAATATCAAATAAAAAATAAGCTTTAGGTTCAAAATACGCAATAGGAAAATCCTATTGCTCTTTTTTTATACAAATTTATAAAAAATATCGCTATTGGCGGTTAGCTTCTAATAGCGATATTTTTTATTATATTAATGTTTGGAGTTAGGTTGATAGCTTAATTAATTTTTTTCTGGATAGAATAAAACCTTTCCTATTGATTCTACTCTTTCAGCTATTTTTTCAAATATATTTGATCCTTCTGATAATGGTAATTTATGAGTTACTAGAGGCTCAGTTTTTATTTTACCTTGTCTCATAAATTCTACTGTTGTAGTCCATTCTTTTCCTGGGAACGGAGATGATATCGCATTCCAAGAACCAAATACCTGTAATTCATTTCTAACTATTTTTTCAAAATAAAATCTTTTTACCATTACATCTCCATAAGGTATTCCTAAGAATACAACTTTTCCACCTTTTTTAGATAGTGAAAACGCCTGTGCAGATGTTATAGGAGAACCAGCAGATTCAACAACTACATCCGCTCTTCTTCCATTAGTTATTTTTTCAAGCTCTTCGCAAGGTTCTACCCCCATAGAATTTATTATATCCGTTGCTCCAAGCTGTTTTGCAAGTTCTAATTTCTTATCATCTATATCTAAAGCTATTATTCTTTTTGCACCGAACACTTTTGCCCACTGTATTGCAAGCAACCCTATTGTTCCACACCCTATAACAGCAACATCGTCGCCTGGTTCTAATCCTGTTTTGTATAATCCATGAAGAGATACACAAGCTGGCTCTACCATAGATGCTGCTTCAAAACTAACTTCATCTGGTATCAATATGGCATTTTCTGCTGGAACTTTTACATATTCTGCAAATGCACCAGGATCTTTTGCTCCTATTACCTTTAATTTTTCACATCTTGCAAACTCTCCCTTTTTACAAGATTCACACTCTCCGCAGTATAGAGCTGGGCAAACAGCCACTCTATCTCCTACTTTTACATTTTTTACATTTTTCCCTATTTCTTCTACTATACCAGAGAACTCATGTCCCCAAGTCATCCCCTCTATATAAGGTCCCAACTGCGCATATCTATGTCCATCAGATCCACATATACCTGCAACTTTAACCTTTACTATTATTTCATTATCATTTTCAATGACAGGATTTTTAGTATCCTCAAATCTAATATCTCTTGCCCCATATAAATTTAGTGCTTTCATGATATTATTTCACCCCTTAGTATTCAATTTATTTAAATGACTTAACTATAACTTTTATTTCTTTTCCTGATATTAAAGATTCCATTCCCTCTTTAAAATCATCTAAATAAACTATTTTAGTTATAAGTTTTTCAACATTTACCTTTTTACTCGAAAGAAGATCTAATGCTAAATCCCAAGAAGTTGGCTTCTGAGATCTACTTCCAACATAAGTTATTTCTCTCTGAATTATTGCATCCTGGTCCATTTCATTTAATTTTTTAGCAAATATACCAACCTGTACAAATGTACCTTTTTTCTGTATTAATCTCAATGCCTGATTAACTGCTGGCATAAATCCTGAACAATCAAATACCTTTGTTACACCATTTCCATTTGTTTCTCTATCCACTACATCTTCAAGATTTTCTTTTCCAACATTTACTATAACATCTACACCTAGTTCTTTTGCTAATTCTAATCTTGGAATATCTTTTTCAACACCTGACATTATTATCTTAGCACCTCTTGATTTTACAACTTGTGCTAATAATATGCCTATTGGTCCAGGACCTATTATTAATACTATGTCATCTTCAGATATACTTGTTTTTTCTAGAGCTGCATGGCAACAACATGCTAAAGGTTCTGTAAATGCAGCTTCTAATGTAGATACATTTTCTGGAAGAATGTGTATACTTTCTTCTCTTGAAAGAACATATTCTGCAAAACTTCCATTTACCCGAGTTCCGATACCTTTTCTATTTCCACATAAGTTATAGTCTTTTGTCTTGCAATGAATACATTCTTCACAAGTGGCAAATGTTGTTTCAGATGTAACTCTATCCCCTACTTTTATGTTTTTTACATCCTCTCCAACTTCTACTACAACACCCGCAAATTCATGTCCTAGTACAACTGGAGCTTTTAGATTTGCATATTCTCCTTTGAATGAATGTATATCCGATCCACATATTCCACTATAATCAACTTTTATTTTAACTTTATCAGCTTCAACTTTTGGTTCTTCTATGTCTAGTATTTCGATATTGTCATATCCTGGTTTTGTTTTTACAACTGCCTTCATATCTCACATCTCCTTATAATTAGCCTTTACGTCCTAAAATATAGCTCTTTTCTTAAAAATTTAAGAAAAGAGCTTTTATTTATTTTATTTAGTTTTTTAATCAAATATTGCTTAGAATATTCCTAGCCCAGATACAAGCTGAGATAGTTTTAATATTGCCCATTTGAATAAGTTACCACCAGTATCTATACTTGATACTATTGCCGCACCTTTTGGCATCATATTAGCCTGCTGAAGTAGCTCTGTATGTACAGGAGCATAGTTTGTAGCCATAAATAATGATATAGCTAATACTATTGTTCCAGTTATTACAGACTGTACTATATTACCTTTTCTGAAGCATACTATAAATGCTACGTAGAATGGTATTGTAGCTAAGTCACCAAATGGAAGAACTTTATTTCCTGGTAATATTACTGCTAAGAATAATGTTATAGGCACTAATATAAGAGCTGTTGATAAAACTGAAGGATGTCCAGTTGCAAGAGCAGCATCTAGTCCTATGTAAAGGTCTCTACCTTCGTATTTTTCCTGTAAGAAGTCTCTAACAGCTTCTGATATTGGAACTAGACCTTCCATAAGTATTTTAACCATTCTTGGCATTAAGAACATAACTGCACCCATTGACATACCAACGTTGAATATTTCTGATACTTCATATCCTGCAAGTGTTCCTAATATAAGACCTAGTATTATACCCATCATCATTGGTTCACCAAATATACCGAATCTTTTCTGTATACTTTCTGGATCTGCATTTAATTTGTTTATTCCAGGTATTTTTTCAACTAATTTACCTACTAAGAATCCTAGTGGTGCAAATGAAGTTGTTGATCCTGTTGGTAAACATATCCCTTCTAATCCATAGAATTCCTGAACATAAGGAGCTGTTTTATCAGCTGTATATAGAACTAAACATTCCATTATTATTGCACATATTATAGCCCATACATAACTTCCTGTTACTATATATCCAGTAGCTCCTGCTACTATGAAATGCCAGTAGTTCCATAAGTCTATATTTAAAGTTTTAGTTTTATTGAAATATATTAAGATAAGGTTTACTATTAAACATATTGGTATTAATAGCGGTGCAACTGGAGAAGCCCAAGTTGCAGATGCTGTCATTGGCCAACCAACATCTATGATAGTAAGACTTAGACCAAATCTTTCAACCATTGCCTGTGCTGCTGGTCCAAGTGTTGTAGTTAATAAGTTTACAACTAAGTTTATACCTACAAATCCTATCCCTATTGTAAGTCCTGATTTTAATGCTTTTGAAAATTTAATTTTGAATATAAGACCTAAAATTAAAATTGTTATCGGTAGTATTACAGTTGGTCCCATATTAAGAACATACTGCACTACTGCTAATACTTTATCCATATCTATTTCCCCCTGATTTTTGTTAATTCCCAAATATAACTTATTTTTTGATTTACAATTTCCTATATACAAACAGATAATACTTGTTTATATTATTAACCTTTTAAAACTTCAAGAATTTTTTTCTCTGTAGCTTTTATGTTTATACCTGTTATATAAGATGTCGCTTTTATAGCTGGTATTTTGTAAGTTGTTGGTAGTATTGTTGTAGATACTATAAGATCTGCTTCATCCTGTTTTGCTGCACATTCAGCTATTTTACACTGAACTATTTCTGCATCAAGATTATTTTCTTTTATAAGCTCCTCTATTTTTGAACAAACTACTGTTGATGTTGCTATACCAGCTCCACATGCTACTAATACTCTTTTTTTCATTTTTATATCCTCCTAAACATTACTTTTTATATTTATAAAGATTTTATTATCTTTAAAATATCATTTTTATTATTGGCATCAATTAATTTTTCTATAGATTCTTTATTCTGTATTATTTGCATTAACTCTTGTAATATAGTTAACTGGCTATGAGGTTGATTTAGCCCTAAAACAAAGGCTAATTTAACCTTTACACTTTCGTTTTCATCTTCCATAGATTTGAATTCTACCTCGTCTTTAATGCTGCACACAGCTATGAATTCTTTCTTTATATACTTTGCATCAGTATGAGGTATTGCTACACCTATTTCCCCTAAATTTATTCCTGTTGGGAAATTTTTTTCTCTTTGTAATATCTTTTCGTAAAATTCTTCTCTGACATAATCTCTTTCTCTTCCTATGTCATAAACTTTTTTAAATAATTCTTCTTTCGTTTTACAATGTAGATTTGGAAGTATCATCTCTTCGTTTATGTACTTTGTAATTTCCATTTTTTACCTCCCACTTTTTTATTTTCTTTTACGCTATATTTAATAAGCATTTGTTGTGCCAACTTTTTGTTTTTTTGTTTTTAATTTTGGGGTTGGGTTTGGATTTTTGTTTAGGTTTATTGGAAAATTAACGTTTTCCTCAAAAGAAAATGTTTTTTATCTTTTGTTTAACAAGCAAAAAAGTCCATTCTTTTTTACAATGTTTTTTTGTTTTTTTAAGGAGTGTTTATTTTTCAATGTTTATGAATTTTTATATTGTACAAATAAAACCAAGCCAATACTAATAAAATAATGTGGCTATATCTGTTTTATTTTTTGCTTTTTCTAATTCTTCTAAGAAATTTTTATTACTTAACCTTGTTAAAAGGTCTTTTGCCTCTATTTTATTATTTTCTTTTATGGCTATTAATACTACTGCCTCTACCATAAATTCATTGTCCCATATTATAGGATTTTTTAATTTTGCAATAGCTATTGCAGGTTTTATTACGTATTCTGGTAGTCCATGTGGTATTGCTATTTTTCCACCTAAAACAGCGCTCCCCATAGCTTCCCTTTTATAAAGACTTAATATGTAATTTGAATTTACAAAACCTCCATTTTCTAACTTTGAAACCAGTGTATCTATTATATATTCTTTTGAAACACCTTCTACGTTATCTAAAATTAACTCTTCATAGATTAGATTTTCTAATTTGTTTTCTTTTTCTGTTATTTTATGTTTTGAGTATTTTATAACCTTATCTACTCCATTTCCTTTTAGTATATCTGTATATGGTATAAAAGGTATATCGTTTATTTCTGTTTCTAATGTCCCACAGATTGCAATTATTCTGCATTCTTTCTCTAATTCTTTAATTTTTTCATCCAATCTTTGATCATCTATTACTCCTAGAGCTTTCACCTCTATGCTATCTATATTTTCTGCTAATAATTTTTGCTCTATTCTATTCTTTAGAGATAAAGCAGTCCCTTTTCCACTTAGACACAATGTCAGCACTAGGTCTTTCTTATTTATATCGTTGGACTTATAGTTTTTATTGTTTACTATAGAATAATATTTATTTTTCTTTAAATCTCCAACTATCTTATCTATATTTTTTCCTTCTATTACGGCTGATTTTCCAGCTTCCATAGCCAAAACTGTATCTACTCTATTTATTACTCTACATTTTAATCCCAGTTCTTCCTCTATTTTATCGCCAAGTATAACCAATGAGCCCATATCTATAAGTAGTAGTATGTCATTTTTTAATTCCAAAGCTTTTATATCATCTACAACTTTCTTTAAAGCTATTTGTGGATGCATATCCATAGAAAATTCTATTCCATATGTGCATCTGCTTCCCAATATTTGATTTACTACTTTTGATATTTCAATTCCAACTTTTCCATGTGTTACAATTACAACTTTTACTCTTCTATCCATAGATTTTTCATCCATACAGAATTTATATATATAGTAAGCAATATATCCTATTTCATCTTCTGGCAGCCTTATATTAGATAAATTTTCTATTATAGTTACTATATAAACTGCTAAATCGTACTCTTTTGACATATTGTTCTTTATTTTATCTAGTCCTGGATTTACTATTACTTTTCCTTCTCTAATCCTTTTAATTGCTTCTTCTATATGTGTTGCTAAAACCATATAAAGACCATTATTTATAAATTTATACTGATTTTTTATAATGGCAAAAGCTTTATTCATAATGTCTATGGTTTCTGTAGATAAATTTTCACTTATCATATGTATTTTTTTTCTATTTTCTATAATATTATTCTTTTTTATTTGATTAAATTTTTTGTCTAACCTATCAAAAAATAGATTTTTTATTTCTTCTTGAGAATACTGCCTACTTTCTAGTACTTTTAGCTCTTTTTCTGCATATTTGTATATTTCATCAATATTTTTGTCAGAGAAATACATTCCTTTTGAATTTATTTCGTTTATATCTATATAAGTATCTTCTAAGTTTATCTTATCAAAGGAAAAATCTAAGTTATCTTTTATACTTTCCTTTATATAACTTCTAAGACTATCTATATCTATGATTAGTTTATCACTAGAATTTGTATTTTTACTAAATGCCCTAGCACAACTTACTTGTATATCACTTTTTAGCTGACCTATATTTGCCTTACAGTTGTAATTCATAAATCCATATAATACTTCTTTGGTTACTATGATGTTTTTATTTATTCTTAAAGCTTCTCTTTCAAAAAATTTGATTATTATATCATATCTTTCTATTTTAGGTCTTGAGTTTAAATTAGGAAGAGTTATAACCATGGGTATACGTCTTCTAAATGTAGCCAATAAATTTGAATCTGGGTCTTCTGTTGTAGCTGCAATTATATGTACATTAGCATTTCTTACGTTATCAGTTTCACCTAATCTTCTAAATTCCCCCCTATCTATCAAAGAAAATAGTATCTCCTGCCCAGATGCTGGCAATCTATGAATTTCATCTAAAAACAGTATTCCTCCATCTGCTTTTTCCACTAGTCCTTCTCTATTTTCTGAGGCACCAGTATAAGCCCCTTTTATACTTCCAAATAGTTGCGACATAAGCATGTTTGGATTTTCAGCATAATCAGCGCAGTTAAAGACTATGAACGGAGATTTTTTTTCTTTTATCCCTTTTCTGACAGCATATTTGTACATACAGTTTGCTAATTCACTCTTTCCAACTCCAGTTTCTCCATAAATCATCGTATGAAGTCCATTAGGTGGATATAATATTGCCGATTTAGCTAAGGTAACCTTTTCCTCAAGACTACCATTATGTCCTATAAGAGATTCAAATTCATTTTCTATTTCTTCTTTTTTATTTATTTTCAAAATATTTTCAACTTGTAATTCTTCTTTTAGCTCTAATCCTTCATTTAATTCATCATCAGAGTTATATTTTTTTATCTTTTCTTTTAGGTTTTCACTTTTTATAATGCTTGAAATGGTGCTTCTTGAAATGTTAAAACCTCTTTCTATTATAGTTTCGGTAAGTTTCCTTTCTGTTATATTAAAGTCATCTTCTAGTATATTTAGTATTTCGTTTTTTAACAGATTTTTTCTCCTCTCTCTTGAATTAGGTATATTGTTATTTTTTCTGAATTGAACAATATCTCCCCTAGATATACCCAATATTTCAGAGAGTTCTTTATCTGTATATGGATTCTTTTTATCTTCATTTTGAATTTCTAATAAAATCTTTTTCATATTCCCCTCCTTCTTTTTATGTTTATTTTATTTTGCCATTATCTTACTCAATTATATATTATTTTCATTATTATGTCTTTTAACAATATATTTTTTATAAAAAAAAGAACCAGTTTCTTATCCTGATTCTTTTTAAGTATAATTTTAATTCACTTTTTATATTTAACTGGCAATTCTACTATTTTAAAATGGGGTTTAGTTGAATTCTATTTCTCCATCTTTTATAGCCTTTACAGAAACAAGAGATTCTATTCTTATTCCATTTGCTTCTAGTATTGGTCTACCTTCCTGATATGCTTTTTCTATTACTATTCCTACACCTTCTAATACTGCTCCAGCCTGTTCTATAAGATCTTTTAATCCCATTACAGCTCCACCTTTAGCTAGGAAATCGTCTATTATTATAACTCTATCTCCTTTATTTAGGTACTGTTTATTTATTCTTACAGAGTATTCTTTCTGTTTAGTGTATGAATATACTGAAGTTTCATATACATCTGTATCCATATTATTAGACATTGTTTTCTTTGCGAATACAACTGGAACATTATTAAAGTACTGAGATGCTATAGATGCTATTGCTATTCCTGAAGCTTCTATTGTAACTATTTTATCTATTTTTTCTATATCTTTAAATCTTTCTGCGAATTCTTTTCCTATTTCATTAAGAAGGTTTATATCTAACTGATGATTAAGGAATGCTCCAACCTGTATTATGTCAGTTCCTTTTGCTCCACCTTCATTTAATATTTTATTTTTTAATAATTCCATACTTCTTACCTCCATTTTTATAATTTTATATTTTTTTAATATAAATATTTTTTTATCCGTTTAATTTATATAATATTAAATTATATATTATTGATAGAAAATCTTCAATAAATATTATAAATTTATGCGAATATTTTCTTGATTAAAGCAATAATTGTTCTTATAAATATTGACTATTTTTCGTTTTAATGTTAAACTTTAAAGAAATAATTATTATCTAAATCAATTTATAAAAGATACAGCTTTGGTACTTCCATGCAAGTGTCTTTTTTTGACTTATAACAAAAAAATATATTTACATTTATAAAAATTATATAAGGAGTGACTTAAGAAATGGCATATTATTTTGAAACACCATCTCATACTTTTAGTGAATACCTACTAGTACCAGGATATTCTTCAGCTAATTGTATACCTGCTAATGTTAGTTTAAAAACACCATTAGTAAAATTTAGAAAAGGTGAAGAAGAATCACCAATATCAATGAACATACCTATGACTTCTGCTATAATGCAGGCAGTTTCTGATGACAACATGGCAATAGCACTTGCTAAAGAGGGTGGTATATCTTTCATATACGGTTCTCAGTCAATAGAAGATCAGGCTGCTATGGTAGCTAGAGTTAAATCTTACAAAGCTGGTTTTGTAGAAAGTGATTCAAACCTTACTCCAGATAGTACACTAGCTGATATACTTGCATTAAAAGAAAAAACTGGACATTCTACAGTTGCTATAACTGATGATGGAACAGCTCATGGTAAATTATTAGGTATAGTTGCTAGCCGTGACTACAGAGTTAGCAGAATGGAATTAGATACAAAAGTATCTGAATTCATGACTCCATTAGATCAGATAGTTTCTGCACCTAAAGATGTTACATTAAAAGAAGCTAACAACATAATATGGGATAATAAATTAAATTCTCTTCCAGTTGTTGATGATGAAGGAAAATTAGTTTACATAGTATTCAGAAAAGACTACGCTTCTCACAAAGAAAATCCTCTTGAATTATTAGATGATTCTAAGAGATATGTTGTTGGTGCTGGTATAAACACTAGAGACTACGCAGAAAGAGTTCCTGCTCTTGTTGAAGCTGGTGTAGACGTATTATGTATAGACTCTTCTGAAGGTTTCTCTGAATGGCAGAAACTTACAATAGATTGGATAAGAGAACATTACGGTGATACTGTTAAAGTTGGTGCTGGTAACGTTGTTGACGAAGAAGGATTTAGATTCCTTGCAGAAGCTGGTGCAGACTTCATAAAAATCGGTATCGGTGGTGGTTCTATATGTATAACAAGAGAACAGAAAGGTATCGGTAGAGGACAGGCTACTTCAGTTATAGAAGTTGCAGCTGCTAGAGATAAATATTTTGAAGAAACTGGTGTTTATATACCAATATGTTCAGATGGTGGTATAGTTTACGATCATCATATAACTTTAGCACTTGCTATGGGTTCTGACTTTGTTATGCTTGGTAGATACTTCTCTAGATTTGATGAATCTCCAACAAACAAAGTTAATATAAACGGAAGCTACATGAAAGAATACTGGGGTGAAGGTTCTGCAAGAGCTAGAAACTGGCAGAGATATGATCTTGGTGGAGATAAAAAACTTTCATTCGAAGAAGGTGTTGACTCTTATGTACCATATGCTGGTTCATTAAAAGATAACGTAAATGCTTCTTTAGCTAAAGTTAGATCTACTATGTGTAACTGTGGTGCTCTTAGTATACCAGAATTACAGAAAAACGCTAAATTAACTCTAGTTTCTGCTACAAGTATAGTAGAAGGTGGAGCACACGACGTTTTACTAAAAGACAATAGAAACTTATAATATGTAATTGAATATAGAGATAATTTAGGAGTAGAGAAATCTACTCCTTTTTTCTTTACTTTATTTTTCATTACATTTAATTCTTTAGAATAGGGTAATCTTCATATACATATTATCAAAAAATATTCTGTTTAATTGTAATAAAAAAGAGGCTATCACAGTAATCTGTAATAACCTCTTCATAATCCAGTTTTTATCTAAGAATATTATTTTTATTTATCGATATTATGCTATGAAACCAGCTTCTTTAAGATGTGCTGCAGCTTCTTCACCTTTAGCTTCATTTACTAAAACTATTGGTCCAGTACATCCCATTCCACTTTCTGCATATATACCTTTTTTCCATAATGTTTCAACAGCATCATCAAGTTCCATTATATCTACACCAGCTATCTGATGAGTTACAACTTCTTTGTCTGGCATTTTAACTTCTTCAGCTTCACCTTTGTCTTCTTTTTTAGCGTTAAGAGAAGCTATTATGTTATCTAAGCCAGCTTTTTTAGCGTCTGCATATTCATTTCTTGCAACGTCGCTTACGTTACCAAGAACAGCTTCGTATGCATATTTTAATGCATTAGCAACAACAGGAGATCCTGACGCTCTAGAAACTATGAATATTTTTCTATCGTAGTCTTCACCTACACCAGGTCCGTATCCGAATCCCTGAGATTCGAAATCTCCACCAGTTGTGAATGAAGAGAATACTTTCATTAATAGGTTTCCTGTTAATGTATCAGTAACCATTACATCTGGAGTACCTGCAAGAAGGTCATTACCTCTCATTACACATCCTCCGTCAGCTCTCATAGATTCAGCAAATTCTATTCCGTATCCGTTAGACTGTAATTCTTTTAAGAATTTTTCTACCTGTCTAGCTCCATCAACGTTTAATATACCTACTTTAGGATTTTCTATACCTATTGATTTAGCTGCAGATATTCCGTATACAGCATTTCTTATCATTGCTTCTATTCTGTTAGTTGCACTTGTTCCTGTAGTAGTAGCAAGTATCATTTCTTTACCTCTACCTGGAGTAAGTACTCTACCAACTGTAGAAACACCTATTGGGAAATTATAGTGCATAGTTACACATGCATCTATGTATTTGCTGTCTAGAAGTTCTTCCATTTTTTTATGCATTTCAGATTCTTCGTTTACTTCAACTATTTCAAGGTCAGTATCAACTTTTGGTCCTATTAAAACTATATCAAATAATTTTGATTTAGCTAATTCAGCACCTTTAACTAAGTTTTCTACACCGTGTTCACTTCCAAGAGTTGTTAAACCTATTCTTACTTTAGGTCCGAAGTCTCCACTTTCTATTGCATTAGCTACTTCTAGGAATACATCTGCTATTATATTTTTTGATGACATAATTTCACCCCTATTCCTGCACCATATCTAATGCCATTTTTTTCATTGTTTCAGCTATTATTTTTTTGATTTCATCTTTAGAAACACCAGCTGCTTCTTCTTCTACACCGTTATTTCTTTCAACAACTACAGATACACCGTCGAATAAGTTAGTCATTCTTCCTAAGAATAAACTTCCTTTACCAACTATCATAGCTCTGTTTTTGTCACCAGTTGTTAAGTCATCTATCATAAATCCTATGTAAGGAACTCCTGATGGTATATGACCCTGAGTTGGAGCCCAACCTGGTAAACCGTGTCCAGCTATAAAGTTTTTAAGTTCTTTCTTTTCTAAGTCTCCACGTTTAACAGCAAGAGCACCTATCATTTTGTAGTTTGCTTCTGGTACGTTACCTGCACCAGCTGGTTTTGTTATATCTGGGTTCTGCATTTCTACAGAGAATACATCAACATCAGTTATTTTTAAGTTACCTTTATCTAATCCTTCTGCTATTAAAGCACCCATAACAGCCTGAGGAGCTGATCCTGTAGCAACAGTATGGTTACCAACTAAGTCAGTTCTTATAACTGGGCTAACACCGTCATTTTCAGATACTAGTACTGCAAATCCTCCAACAACGTCTTCTAATACTGGAAGACCTTTTTTAACATGGTCTTTAGCATTCATACCTAATTTAGCAGTTGCTCCACCAGCTACTACCATTACATTTTTGTATATTCCAGCTTTTACAAGAGCTGCTGCATGTATTAATGCATGAGTAGGTCCTGCACAGAATCCTCTTGTATCTGATCCTGTTGCATTCTGTATTCCAGCTATTTCAGCTATAGATTTTGCGAAGTTTCCTCCACCTCTCTGGTTTATATCTCCACAAGCTTCTTCAGAACATTCTATAACGTATCCTATTTCATTTCTATCTACTGAAGAATGTCTTAACATATGTAAAGCTGCTAATACACCTGATGCTTTAACAACTAAGTTTTCGAACATTGTATGAGCATTTAAGTTAACGTCAACATCATGAGCTGCTCTAACATAACCAACCATTTTACCTTCATGCATTAAAACTTCTGCTGCATGAGAAGCTATTAATTCTTCTGCATTTGATATATCACAAGCTTTTAATTTATCCATAAATGGTGCTAATTCTGGGTAGTTAGCTTCTATTTTAGGTTTTACTTCTGAAACGAATTCTTCTGATAATTCAACTAAGTCGAATACGTCACATATCTGCATTAAAGCTATAAATTCGTCCTGAGGCATTATTTCACCCATTTTACCTTCTCTTGTTCCTTCAACTTTTGTTTCACACCAAGGTAAAGGCATATCATTTAATTCTTCTGGTCTATGGTTTCCTATGTAAACCTGGTTTGGCATATAGTTAACTACATCTTCGTAGCTTCTTATATGGCTTCCTACTTCTTTTAGGAAATCAGAATCTGGATTTGTAGCTCTTTCTACTACACATGTACTACCATTCTGTACTATCATATCTGGTGTATGAACTAGTACATATCCTGCACTTTTAAATACTGGAAAAGTCATTTTTCGGCACCCCCGCGATTTTATTGTTTGTTTATGATAAAAATTTTATTTATAATTAATAAAATTAATTATTTTCAAAATCATTAAAGCAAATTTTTTTGCTTTATTCTAAGATAACTTCAAATAATTTTATCTCTAGATCTAATACATTTTATAATATGTAAATCATAATCATATATAAATAATTTAAAAATAAAAAAATCTTAATATAATTCTCTTAATATTATTATAGATTCCGCAGATGCCCGAAAGCATCCACGAAATCTATTGTTTCAAAGTATTATTAGCTTTTATAGACTAGTCTTCGAATACTGTCTGTCCATCAACTTCTACAGTTAATGCGTGTAATGCTTTTTCTACTAATCCTCTTCTTAAAGATTTTTCTTCAGCTGGATCTAAAGCTGGATTTCCTAAAGGATGAGGTATAGCTATTGTAGGAACTATTCTATTTGCTCCAACAGTTAAAGATATTGGAACTACTGTACACATGTGTACTACTGGTAGTCCAGCTCTTTCTATTTCTTTTACCATAGTTGCACCGCAACGAGTACAAGTACCTCAAGTAGATGTTAGTATAACTGCATCTACACCAGCTTCAACTAATTTTTTAGCGTATTCAGCTGCGAATTTTTTAGAACTTGCAACTGCAGTACCATTACCAACTGTTGAGTAGAAGTAGTTGTGTAATTTTCCTATTACGCCTTCTTTTTCAAGATCTCTTAAAACGTCTACTGGTAAAACTCTATCAGCATCTTCATTAGCATATACTGGGTCGAATCCACCGTGAGCTGTTTCATAAGTTTCTTCTGTAAGGTCCATTACTCCTTCTATTGAGTATTCACCGTATTTAGAAGCTGAAGAAGATTCTATTCTATCTGGGTTTCCTTTTGGAACTATACCACCAGAAGTAACTAATGCTATTGTAGCTTTAGATAAATCTTTTACAGCTGGGTTAGGATCTACTCTATCGAAGTCAGGCATTGGATATTCAGTTACGAATTCTTCACCTTTTATTTTCTTGATAAGCATATCAACTGCTCTCTTAGATCCTCTATCTTCTGCGAAGTAGTTAACTCTTACTCCTCTAGCTATGTAGCCTTCTTCAGCTGGAGATCCTATTTCTTCTCCGTTAGCTAATTTTTTAGCTAATTTAGCCATTTTAGGAAGTGCTTTTCTCATTCCTGCTGCAGAGTCAGAAGTTTCTATTATATATAGATCTTTCTTGAACATATCTGCACCTGGGTTTTCTACATACATACCTGTTAAACAAGGTATATTTAAAGCTTCTTTAACAACTTTTGTTATAGTACCTGCTGCAACACCGTATCTACCAGCATTGAATGCAGGACCAGCTATGAATAAGTCTGGTTCAAAACCTTTTATTAATTCAAGTACTTCTGCACTTGCTTCATCCATATTTTCACCGAAGTAACTATCACCACAAACAACTGTAGCAACAACTTCTATATCTTCACCTAATTTACTATTAAGCTGTACGCTTATAGGAGGTAAAGTTTCTGCCACGTGTGGCTTAGTATCGGCTTTTTCTTCTCCACCTATTCCAGCGAAGAACTGGTTTACATAATGAACTGCTTTTATTGCCATTTCATCGTCCTCCTAGAATTAATTGTATTTACAATATTCGTCTCTTATTTCTTTCATTTCGTCAGATATTTCGTCTACATCAAGAACCATTTCCATCATTCCAACCTGTTCTTCGTAAACTTCTTCGTCGAATAATTCTTTAACTTCTTCTTCAACAACGTGGTATACTGCTAATCCTAATTCAACACCTGCTAAAGGTCCAGCAAAAGTAGGGTCTCCTGCTGTAACTGTTTCTGCTGCAAGACCTGCAGCTTCGGCTTCAGCGGCACCTAGTAATATCACAAGATTTTCAGCTCCGAATTTATCGGCAGCATCTTTAACTCTCTTCTGATTTTCTAAGTCCATAGCCCCAGCAGCTGTTCAGACGAAACATTCTGTTGCTGAGAATATAACTTCTGCGCTGTCAACTGTTTTAACACATTCTTCTATTGCAGGTCCTGGCACACCATCACGGTCGCCTATTATCATGACCTTTTTATTTTCAAGTACGCTCATAATAGTCCTCCTAATTAAATTTTTCTTTATTATTTTTTATATTTTTATTATTATTTTACAGTCTATACTGTAAAGTTGATTTTAAATTTAGATATTGATTAATATCCTTTTGCAGTTAAATATCCGAAACCAGTTTCGTTAGTAGCACCAGTTATAGCCTGTATTTCTACTTCTATAGTTCCGTCTGGTCTTAATGCTCCAGCAGCTCCACCTGCTATTACATCAACTGCTTCTATATGTCCTATAACTCTATCAAGTTTAGGTAAGTTTATAACCTGGTTAGCATTTCCTCCAGTTACAACAGCATTTGCTCTAACGTCTGCATCTGCTAATGACTGAGAAGCACCATCTCTACCAGCATATTCATCTGTTACTATAACAGTTTTAACACCCTGCATTTCTATTTTTTTACAGTTCATTATTAAGTCTGTATCAGGGTTACCGAAACCTTCCTGAGATACTATAACAGCATCTAATCCAAGGTATTTACATAATTTTGAAGACCAGTTTGAAGATCTTTCTTTGTCAGCTAAGTAAACATTTTCATTAGTTATTATAACACCCATGAAGTTTATTTCTTTTCCGTGCTGAGCATATAATTCTTCTATTACACCATTGTTCATGTGTACATAACTTGGGTTTTTATCACATGCAGAAACACAGTTACCACTTACTATAGCAGTATCAAGTACTTCTGTTGGGTAAAGTATTGTTGGAACTATCTGTTTAGCATCTACACCGTATACATAAGTATCGTGTAATAGTCCCTGAGTCTGAAGCATGTAAACATATCCAACTTTTGGAAGTTCTGGATATTCTGCAGCCTGTTCGAATAATGGTTTAGTTTCATATACAGATACTTCATCAGGAGTAAGTTCTTTAGCAACTTTTCCTAAGTAAGCAGCAGCTTTGAATCCTATCATTCTAACAGCTTTTTCATGATCATGCTGTTTTAAACCATCTACTGGTTCAGCTATAACAACAACGTTGTTTAATTTTGAGAATGGAGTATATTTAGCTCCTTCTCCTGTCATGTCTACTATACCTTCCTGGAAACCAACTATTTTACCAGTTGTAACTACAGCAACACCTTTTAATGCATGAGTTCTACCTTCACCAACTGTATCAACTTTAGATATGATACCTGGGAACACTCCACCGTTACCTTCTACCTTAACTCTTGGTTCGATAACATCTTTAACTGGTGTTATTCTTATGCTTTCACCTGGGTGAGCTAATTCTATATCTATTGATTTGATATGTTCATCTCCACCTATTTCCTGTAGCATCTCTTCTTTGTTTACGAATAAAACACCATCTTTAACTTCAGTTTTTTCACCAAACTGAACATCTTTTATAAAGATTTTTCCTAATTCAAGACGCATAACGCACCTCCCATAAATTTTTGTATAAAATTAACCTTTTAAAATAATTTAATTAAAAGCTAATAATAGGCTCTTAAACGTATTTTTTTATCATAGCTTCTATGTTAGCTATTGTTGCATCATCTTTAGTAACTTCGTCTATTTTTTCTCCATCTTTGTAAACTGCTAATGTTGGAAGTCCTAGAACTTTCTGTTTTATAGCAAGTCTTCTTGCTTTTGTTATATCCATTTCACAGAATTTCATTCCTTCAGCGTATTTTTCAGCTAATTCATGTACTTCTGGCATTAAAGCTTTACATGGTTCACATCCCTGACTCCAGTAATCTACGAATACGTATCCTTCTGCTTCTAATACTTCTGTTGCGAATGTATCTTTGTCTAATGCTAACATCATTTTTTTGTTCCTCCAATTTTTTATTTATTTTACCTGGAAGCCAAATGGCTTCCAGATTATATGCTTTTTATATTTTTTAGTTTAATAGTTTTTACTGATTATTCAGCAAAGTGTTCTTCTATATATTTTTCAGCCTGAGTTGCTGCTATTGCACCATCAGCTGTTGCTGTTACAACCTGTCTTAAAGGTTTCTGTCTACAGTCACCAGCTGCAAATACACCTGGTATGTTAGTTCTCATGTGGTCGTCAGTTAATAAGTAGTTCTGTTCGTCCATATCTAATATACCTTTGTATAAATCAGTCTGAGCTATAACACCTATGAATACGAATACACCCATTGTTCCGTCTTCTTCATCAGCGAAATATTCATGAGTTTCTCCAGTAACTTTGTTTTTGAATACTACAGATTGTAGTATTCCGTCACCTTTTATTTCTTCAACTACTGTATCTAGTAAGAATTCTATTTTAGGGTTCTTTCTAGCTTTTTCTTCTATACTCTTAGCACATCTGAATCCCTGTCTTCTGTGAACTATTGTAACTTTTCTAGCGAATTTAGTTAAGTACATAGCTTCTTCTAAAGCACTGTCTCCTCCACCAACTACGAATACTTCGAAATCTTCAAAGAAGTCAGCGTCACAAGTTGCACAGTAAGAAACACCTTTACCAGTGAATTCTGCTTCTCCTGGGCATCCTATTTTTCTTGGGCTAGCACCAGCTGCAACTATAACAGCTTTAGCTCTATATTCTGTACCACTTTCACATTTTAATACTTTTATATCTCCTTCAAGTTGAACTTCAACTACACCATCTCTTTTTATTTCAGCACCGAATTCATCACACTGCTGAACCATTCTAGCTGTTAAAGATGGACCACTTGCATTTTCAACAGATCCAGGATAGTTTGCAACTTCGTGAGTTATAACTATCTGTCCACCGTTTTTAGTTTTTTCTAATATTAGAGTTTTCATTTTAGCTCTAGCTCCATATATTCCTGCAGCTAGTCCAGCTGGTCCTCCACCGATTATGACTATGTCATATAAATTTTCCATTTCGTCATCCTCCTGATTGAAATATAAATCTTTTATTAATTTAAAATTCAAAATTTAAAACAATATTATAATTTCGAATAGTAATTACTAGTAGTTATTACCGAAAAATGTTTTCCTATGATACAAATGCTTTTGTAAATGTTTTCCGAAAATATAAATCTAATACTATTCATTCTAATACTCATACTGGATTCTCGAGATTGTATTAGTCATTATATCTAAATCTATAACTCTAAAATCATCCATTACGCTTTCTATCCAGTTAGGAGTTTTTTTATCATTTTGGAACTTAGAAGCTGTGTTAATTGCATCCTCTATTAGCTCTACTGATTGATAATCTAATCCATCTCCCTCAGCCATTATAACTGTTCTGTAAGGAGTTTCATTAGGTTTTACACTTCCATAAAGTGGGTGTGAAAGTAGTTTAGATCCTTTATGAATATATTTTCTACATTCTTCAAGAACACCTATGTAAGATGTATCGATAAGTCTAACATCCTTTTCAGGAAAACTTTCTTTTATTTTAGAATTATTTGTTACTATAAACATCTTTACACTCTCTTTCATCCTAGAAACTTTAAACAAAAAAACAGAGAAAACAAATTTCCCAATTTGTCTTCCCTGTCAAAATTCATCTTCAGAGATCTGTCCGCTATATAGTATATTCACCTGAGAATTTCACATCTACTATCGGGTAATAGTAAACATTTGTACCTTCGGTCCCCATTTAAGGAAGTCTCCTATACGCTTCATCCAGAAATATAAACTTTTTATTTTTGTCTGTTTCTATATTTGTTAAGTTAAGTATATAAATTTTCGATACAAATATCAAGTCTTTTTTTTAATTTTTTTCTATTATTTTTTCAAATGCTTTTCACATATTTTTCTAACAACTCATAAAAGTTAGTTATATACTTAACTTTAGCTACTTACATC
>SAMEA3387515__coassemble_1851_pt1 | contig 36941 bp, 35 predicted proteins | sample SAMEA3387515__metabat2_high_PE_011 | metagenome-assembled genome bin SAMEA3387515 (sample SAMEA3387515) | Felis catus | biome: Faeces | place: United Kingdom | collected 2012 | reverse complement strand
ACTGGCAAACCTATATACAATGCAATAGTTTGGCAGTGTAGAAGAACTTCAGAAATATGCGATGAATTAAAAGAAAAAGGTCTAACTGAATGCATAAGAGAAAAAACAGGACTTATAATAGACGCTTATTTCTCTGCAACAAAAGTAAAATGGATACTAGACAATGTAGAAGGTGCTAGAGAAAGAGCTGAAAAAGGAGAATTACTTTTCGGAACAATAGATACTTGGTTAATATGGAAATTAACAGGTGGAAGAGTACATGTAACAGACTACTCAAATGCTTCTAGAACAATGATGTACAATATAAACACATTAGAATGGGATAAGGACATATTAAAAGAACTTGATATACCAGAAAAAATGTTACCTGAAGTAAAAGAATCTAGCTGTGTATATGGATACACTGACTCCGGATTATTTGCAGATATAAAAATACCTATAGCAGGATGTGCTGGAGATCAGCAGTCAGCTCTATTTGGACAGAATTGCTTTGAAGAGGGAACTGCTAAAAATACTTATGGAACAGGATGTTTCCTACTTATGAATACAGGAGAAAAACCTGTAAAATCAGAAAATGGACTTCTTACAACTATATCTTGGGGTGTTGATGGTAAAGTAGAATATGCATTAGAAGGAAGTATATTTATGGGCGGCGCATCTATTCAGTGGCTTAGAGATGAGCTTAGAATGATAAAAAGTGCAGCTGACAGTGAAAAATATGCTATGAGAGTTGAAAATACTAATGGAGTATATGTAGTGCCTGCATTTACAGGACTTGGAGCTCCTTATTGGGATATGTATGCTAGAGGAACAATTGTCGGACTTACAAGAGGAGCAAAGAAAGAACATCTAATAAGAGCTACTCTAGAATCTATAGCATATCAGACAAAAGACGTACTAGAAGCAATGCAAAATGATTCAGGAATAGAACTAAAATCATTAAAAGTAGATGGTGGTGCTAGTAATAATAACTTCTTAATGCAGTTCCAGTCAGATATATTAAATGTAAAAATAGATAGACCTAAAATAGTTGAAACAACAGCACTAGGTGCAGCATATTTAGCTGGACTTGCAGTTGGATTCTTCAAGAGCAAAGAAGATATAAAGAAAAGATGGGTTTGTGATAGAGAATTTGAACCTAAAATGAGCGAAGAAGTTAGAGAAAAATCTTACAAGGATTGGAAAAGAGCTGTAGAAAGATCTCTTGCTTGGGAAGAATAAATAGAATATAAATTTAATTCTATTTAGCTCAAATGGAGGGGGACTATGATAGAAGTTAACGACTTATGTAAAATATTTACAAGAATTATTAGTGATGGAGAGAAAAAAAGATTTGGCAAGAAGGTAAAAGTCAAGGAAGAAGAATTTCTTGCTGTAGACCATATATCTTTTAAAGCTGAAAAAGGGGAAATAGTAGGTATACTTGGACCAAATGGAGCAGGAAAAACGACGCTTCTTAGAATGTTAGCTGGAATTTTGACACCTACATCTGGTAGCGTTGAAATTTGTGGATATAACTATGAAGAAGAGAAGAATCTCGCAAAAAGGGAAATAGGCTATTTATCAGGGAATACTAGATTATATGGAAGATTTTCCCCGAGAGAAATAATGACTATATTTGGAAAAATGTATGAAATGGACGAAGAAAGTATAAAAAAATCCATAGATAGAATATCTGAAATAATGAGTATGGAAGATTTTATAGACAACAGAATAGAAAATTTATCAACAGGTCAAACTCAGAGAACATCTATTGCCAGATGTCTTATACATTCGCCAAGCGTATATATATTTGACGAGCCAACTTTAGGCTTAGATATTTTGAGCAGTAGAGCGATTATAGACTTTATGCTACATGAAAAAGAAAATGGAAAAACTGTCCTATATTCTACTCATTATATGAAAGAAGCAGAAACACTATGTGATAGGATAATTTTAATATATGAGGGTAAGATTATAGCAGAGGGGAAACCTATAGATCTTATGAGAGAAACAAACTCAAAATCTTTAAGACAGGTGTTCATAAAACTAGCGGATAAAGAGGTGGGTTTGAATGAGGATTAAGATAATAAAAGAGATTTTTAAAAAGGAAATTTTGGATATAGTAAGAGATAGAAAAAGTATATTCATGATGATTGTTGTTCCAATACTTTTATATCCTATAATAATGGTGTTATTGATGGGAATAATGAATTCATCAATAAATAAAATGACATCAGAAACTATAACACTTGGATTATCTTCGGCTCCAAATGCGGAGTTTGTAGAAATAGTAGATAGTGAAAATGCAATTAGAGAAAAAGAAGATACACTAGGAAATATAGAAATAAAAACAAACATAAAAGATTATAAAAGTGAATTGGAAAAAGGTGAAATTGATGCCTATATAGATAATTCTATAAAGGATAATGACTACAAAGTAATAATAAATTCAGCATCTGATGAATCAGGTATAAAATCAGATGCAATATTTGATGTAATGAATAAATATAAAAGAAAGATGTCTGAAAGAGAGATAGAAAAACATGGTTTAGATTCACATCAGATATTAGAGCCTATAAAATATGAAAAAGTAGATATAACAAATAGTGCTAAAAAAGCGGGAATGTTATTAGGACAGGTAATACCATTTATACTTATAATAGGTGTGCTATTTGGATCTATTTATCCAGCAATAGATGTTATGGCAGGTGAAAAAGAAAGAGGAACTCTTGAAACATTGTTCTCACTTCCAATATCCAATATGGAGCTTGTAATAGGAAAATATATGGCTGTGTCTGCAAGTGCTATCTTGACGTCTTTATTGAACATAATTTCTATGAGCTGCACGTTGGGATACTTTATGAAAGCTGAATCTATATACAACCCATCTATGATGCATATAAATTATTCTGTATTAGGTGGTGATGTGCTTATCACAGTAGTTAGTGTTATTTTATTTGCACAAGTTGTATCGGCACTTGCTATGTGTGTTTGCTCATTTGCTAAGACGTTTAAAGAGGCTCAAAACTATATAACACCTCTTATGCTTATAATAATGGTGCCAGCGTATATTTCAATGATACCAAATATTTCTCTTAGCAGAATAACTGCAACCATACCGGTTGTAAATATTTCACTTTTAATAAAAAGTGTAATCTCATTGAGAGCAAATATGAAAATGGTGAGCTTAGTACTTATTGTAAATCTAATATTCGTACTAATTTCTTTAGTATTGCTTTCAAAAATATTCAACTCTGAAGATATTTTATTTGGCGAAAAAAGAAACTTTAAGCTAATACAGAGTAGAAGTAGTATAAAAGAGGGAAGTATGCCAGGAATAAGCGACGGATTTATGGTTTATGTACTTGCATTTATAAGTTTAATATATGTATCTCCTATACTAAACATGAAACTTGGAATAATGGGAAATACTATAAATCAGTTTATAATGGCGTTAATTCCAATATTAGTTGCCGTATACATAAAAGCGGACTTCAAAAAATTATTTAGTATAAAGAAAATAAAAATAAAAGATATAATAAGAGCAGCTGTGACTTGGTTTGTAGGAAGTTTAATAATGTCCGTATTTGTGATGATATTATTAAAGCTATTCCCAGATCAAATGAAGGTATCTGAACAATTAAATGAGATTATAAAATCTAGTGGAGGATTATTCACTCAGATAATATTATTTGCATTAGTGCCTGCGATATGTGAAGAAATATTGTTTAGAGGATTTGTATTATCTGCATTTAGAGATAAAAAAACTTTTGGACAGAAAAATGAAAAACATATAGTATTTGCTATTGTGGTAAGTGGTATATTATTCGGTATAATGCACTTAGATTTTATAAGAATAATACCTACATCGATATTAGGAATGGTAATGGCGTACAATGTTTATAAATCAAAATCTATATTTACATCGGTTGGAATACATTTCTTCAATAATTTACTGTCAGTTTTATCAGTAAACTTTGGAGTACATGCAATGCTACTACTTATATAATTGAAATTAAGAGATTATCAAGAGCATATTTTGATAATCTCTTTTATTTTTTTGAAAAAATTTTAAAAATATATTGCAATGTAGGTTGTACTATAGTATTATTGTATTAATAACTTAATACAATAATAAAAAGGAGGGAAAGTTATGAGCTGGGAATTCGATAATAGCAAGCCTATCTATATTCAATTAGTGGACACTCTAAAGATGAAGATTGTATCCGGAGAGTTTCAACCGGGATCAAAAATGCTAACAGTTAGAGCTTTAGCTGCAGAAGCTGAAGTAAATCCAAATACAATGCAGAGAGCATTATCTGAGTTAGAAAGGGAAGAGCTTATGTATAGTCAAAGAACAAAAGGCAGATTTGTAACTGATGATATAGATAAAATAAATAAAATGAAAAAAGATATGGCAAATGAAAGAATAGACGGCTTAAAGGAATTTCTTATACAGCTAGGATATAGCCCGGATGAGATAATCTCTCTAATAGCCGAGAATGTGAAAGGAGAATAATTATGGAAAATACTATAATAAAATTAGATAACGTTGTTAAAAGATACGGCAAAAAAGAAGCATTAAAAGGTATAAGCCTTGATATTCCAAAAGGTAAGATAGTAGGTTTACTTGGACCTAATGGAAGTGGTAAGAGTACAATGATAAAACTATTAAATGGACTACTACATCCAGATGAAGGAAGTATAGAAATAGCAGGTATGAAACCTTCTATAGAAACTAAAAAAATAGTATCATACTTACCAGAAAGAACTTATTTAAGTGAATGGATGAAGATGAAAGACCTTTTAAAATTCTTCAGCGATTTTTATGAAGACTTCGACTTAGAAAAAGCTGAGGAAATGATAGAAGCATTAAATATAAATGTAGATGAAAAGATAAAAGATATGTCTAAAGGTACTAAGGAAAAAGTACAGTTAATACTAGTAATGTCTAGAAATGCTGATGTCTACATACTAGATGAGCCAATAGGTGGGGTTGACCCAGCAGCGAGATCATTTATTATGAGAACAATACTTCAGAATTTCTCTGAAGAGAGTACACTTATAATAGCAACACACTTAATAAGCGAGATAGAAAATATATGTGATGAGATAATATTCTTATCATACGGAGAAATAAAACTACAGGGTAATGTAGATGAAATAAGAGAAGAAAAAGGTAAATCAATAGATGCCTTATTTAGGGAGGAATTTAGATGTTAGGTAAACTTATAAAATATGAATTTAAAGCTACAATGAGAAGCTTCTTAGCGATATATGCGAGTTTAATACTTACTGGTATCCTAATAGGAATATTTATGTTTGCAAATGTAGAAATGGGTATAGCTCTTAGTACATTTATAATGGTAGCACTTGTTATAACACTTGGTGTTTTAACAATAACTGTTATTATAAAAAGATTTAGCAAAAACTTACTTGGCGATGAAGGTTATTTGATGATGACACTTCCTGTAAGTGCAAAGAAAATAGTAGCATCTAAAATAATAACATCTGTTGTTTATCTAATCTTAAGCACTATAGTAGTATTTTTAGTATTTGTTGTAATAATGCTTCCTTCTGGTATGGCTACAATGGAAGAATTTATACAGTCTATGGGAAATGTTTGGAACTACATGGTTATGAATCTATTAAGTGCTAGAGATATAATACTAAACATTATCATAACACTTATAATAGGTATAGTAGATTATGTATCTTTCATACTAGTAATATACACTTCATTATCAGTAGGACAGTTAAAACCATTTAATAAACACAGAACTCCTGTTGCGATAATAGCATTCTTCATAATAAATATGATAGTATCAGTTATAAGTGATGGACTTTCAAATCTATTAGAAAGTATGAATATACTAACAGCTCCACAGAGTATGTCAATGTTAAGTGCATCATCAATATACACATTAGTATTCTACGGTGTAGTTTCTGTAGTATTATTTATGATAACTTCTTACATACTTGAAAAGAAATTAAACTTAGAATAGAAATAATATATAAATAAAATTAGGACAAGAGTGTTTATGCTCTTGTCCTTTGATTTTTATTTGCAGTTTTTAAATATATCGTAATCTGGTTTTACATATTTACTTCCCTGGAAAGTTCCTCTTCTTTTCATTTCATCGTCAATCCGGTTAAGAACTTCCCATTTTTTTAGACTCCAAAGAGGTGCTAGAAGTTCATCTCTTTTACCATCTCCAGTAAGTCTGTGGATAACCATTTCTTCTGGTAAAATTTCAAGCTGATCACAAACTAAATTTATATACTCTTCTTGTTCCATAGGAGTTATCTTTCCGTTATTTAAGAAATCCCGCAGAGGAGTATCTTTTATTATATGAAGAAGGTGTATTTTTATACCATCTGCACCCATATCTGCAACAGCTTTTGCAGTTTGCATCATCATTTCTTTATCCTCACCAGGAAGTCCATTTATTATATGTACAACAGTTTTTATATTTCTATCTTTTAATTTTTTAAAACCATCTAAAAAATCTTGATATGTATGTCCTCTGTTTATTATATCAGATGTTTCATCGTGTATAGTCTGAAGTCCAAGCTCTACCCAAAGATTAGTTCTTTCGTTTAATTCAGCTAAATAATCCACAACATCATCTGGCAAGCAGTCAGGTCTAGTAGATATCGAAAGACCTATAACATCTTCAAATCCTAGCACAGTTTCATATCTTTCTTTTAATACTTCTAGAGGTGCATAAGTATTTGTAAATGCCTGGAAGTATCCTATATATTTTGCGTTTGGCCATTTTTTTAGCATCATAGCCTTTATTTCTTCAAACTGTTTTTTTAGGTTATCGTTTGGATTACCTGCAAAATCCCCAGATCCCTCTCTACTACAGTATATACATCCACCATATCCTAAAGTTCCATCTACATTAGGGCAAGTAAATCCAGCATTTAGAGAAACTTTAAAAATCTTTTCTCCAAAAGTCTGTCTTAAATAGTAGTTCCATGTATGGTATCTTTTATTTTTATCAAAAGCGTATTTGAATTTTTCCATAGTAATTTCCTTTCTAAAATTTTTGATTTATTGATTTTTAATAGTATCTTTTCAAAATTTATATAATCAATAATAACATATATCGAGGTACAAATGAAGTTGTTAGTATTGAGATTGATATTATATAATAAAAAATGAACAAGAGCAAAATTTAAAAGTATGAAAATATAATTGAAGGAGATTATAAATGGATAAAAAATTTGTTACATCGTTTAGCGGTGGAAAAGATTGCGCGATGTCTTTGTATATGATGAAAGAAAAAGGATTCATTCCGGATTCAATAATTATAACTGTAAAAGAAACGAACTCTTGGACTCATGGGATAAATTTAAAAATGATAGAAGAATACGAAAAAGTATTGGGATTAAAAGTATATCCAGTATTTTGTAGAATAGACAATTATGAAGAGGAATTTGAAAAGACATTAAAAAGAATAAAAGAAGAAAGCGATGTGAATATCTGCGTATTTGGAGATATAGATATAGAGCAGCACTTAAATTGGAATAGGACAAGATGTAAAAATGTAGGTATGGAATGTATAATGCCACTAGAAAAAATAAATAGAGAGGAAGCAGTTGAAAGATTTATAGACTCTGGATTTAAGGCGATTATTAAAAAGGTTAATTTAAATTATTTGAATGAAAGTTTTTTAGGAAGAGAATTAAATAGAGAAACTATTGAGGATATCAAAAGATATGCTAAAGAAAAAAATATAGAAATAGATTTATGCGGTGAAAATGGAGAATATCACACAGTTGTGTTTGATGGGCCGATATTTAATAGAAAATTAGAATATAGTTTTGGGGAAATAAAAGAGGAATACCAGAGTGCAACGATAGAAGTAATTATAAATTAGCAATATTATTGAAAAAGTATAAGGATTGGAGGAATGAGTATGAAAGACTATTATAAAATAGGAGAGATTTCGAAAATATACGGATTCAGCAAGGACTCTCTTATGTACTATGAGGATTTAGGAATTTTAAAACCAGACAGAGATACAAATGGATATAGGATGTATAGCATACAGGATTTATACCGTTTAAATCTTATAAAAGAGCTAAGAACACTTGGATTCTCTATGAAAAAGATAAAAGAATATCTAGAAAATAGAAATCTAAGAACTACAGAAGAAATTTTGAATGAAGAGCTTATTTTGACGGAAACTAAGATCAAAGAGTTAAACTCTCAGAGAAGTAATATCATAAATAGACTAAGTGCTATAACTGAATCTAAAGAAATAACAGATTTTGAAAACATAGAATTAAAATATATAGAAAAGAGAAAAGCTATAGAATTAAATGCAAATATAACTAGAGATGAGGAGTTTGACTTCTGTGTTCAAAGACTTCAAAATGAGTACGAAGGAAGATTTGATATTCTAGGAAATAATAATATAGGATCATTTTTCTCTGAAGAAGCATTAAAAAAGGGACTAAACAATGTATTTAAATCAGTATTCTGTTTAATAGACGATGATGAGGAAACTTACAATATAACTTTAGAAGAAGGGTATTATGTAACATTTACTTATAAAGGTGATTATATATATAATCACGAGCATTTAAAAAAATTAGAAAAATATATAAAAGAAAATAATTTAGAGGCGATAGGTGGACCTCTTGAAATATATAAAATAGATATACATGAAACGGGAAATCCAGAAGAATTTGTAACAGAAATACAAATTCCTGTAAAAAAATTATAGAAAAATTTTGTAAAACCTCTTGACTATGGTATTATACCATAGTTTATCATTTTAGATAAGAAGAGAGGAGAGTATATAAAATGGATTCGAAATTGTTATCAAATGAAAATATGAGCTTAAAGGCAAAATTTTTAAGGTATATGATACCTTCAGTTGTATCTATGTGGGTTTTCTCACTTTATACAATGGTAGACGGTATATTCGTTGCAAGAGGAGTAGGTGAAACAGCACTTGCTGCTGTAAATATTTCAATGCCTTTTGTAAACTTTATATTCGCATTATCACTGATGTTCTCAACAGGGGCATCTACAATAATAGCTGTATATCTTGGTAAAAAAGATATAGAATCAGCTGATAAAATATTTACTATGAATACAGTAGTAATAATAATATTCTCATTATTAATAATGGGAGGAGTTTTATTAAACCTAGAAAAAGTAGCTACAATGTTAGGTGCTACTGCTTCAACTATGGATTATGTAAAACACTATCTTGGAATAATAGTACTATTCAATGGATTCTTTATGGTGTCTTATTCACTTGAAGTAATTATAAAAACAGATGGATTTCCAGTTTTAGCAACTTGTGGAGTTATAATATCAGCACTTAGTAATGTTGTACTTGATTACTTATTCATAATGGTATTCCATTGGGGCGTAATGGGAGCAGCGATTGCAACAGGATTATCACAGGTATTTTCAACAGTGTTCTTCTTAGTTCACTTCTTTAGAAAAAATTCAACACTTAATTTCTCAAGATTTAAGTTTGATTTCCCAGAATTGAAGAAAATAGCATTTATAGGTATACCAGACTCAACAACAGAACTTAGTTGCGGTATAGTAGTAATGCTTTTTAACTTAAACATAATAAAATATATAGGTGAGCAAGGAGTAGTCTATTACAGTATTATAAACTATGTAAATACATTGGTTCTTATGACAATGATGGGTATAGCACAGGGTATGCAGCCATTAGTAAGTTATTACTTTGGAGCAGAGAACTCTACTAATATGAAAAAACTGTTTAAAATGTCTGCTATAGCAGGTGTAATAGCATCAGCAGCATTTGTTGTAATATGTCACATTATACCAGACTTTATAGTAGGATTATTTATAGATCCAACAGAAACAGCGATATTCACAGAAGCTATAAGAGTACTTCAGATTTATTCTTATGCATTTGCATTTATGGGAATAAACGTAATAGTATCAGCATTCTTCGTTTCAGTTGAAAGACCTGGAATAGCAGCAGTAGTATCTCTTGGAAGAGGTTTCTTCTTAATATTAGCAGCATTATACTTAATGATAGCTATACTTGGTGGAGAAGGAATATGGTATTCAGCAATACTAGCAGAAGGAACTTGTATGATAATTGCTATAGTATTATACAAAACAAAAATTAAGGCAGTATACAAAGATATGAGATTGCCTAAAGCAAAAAAAGAAAAGTTAAATGAATGTTATTAAATAGAATTTAGAATTATGCAATCAAGGTAAGTCGGCAAACACCTTCCACAAAAATAATCGATGACATAAAAACAAAAAACTGTTAGAATAGAAAAAGTATAAAGACCAAATTATTAATAATTTTAAAACCATTACAAAATATGGGAGGTGTTTGTTTGGCTAAAAAGAAATTTTATGCGGTAAGAAAAGGTTATAAAACAGGTGTGTTTTTAACTTGGACTGAATGTAGCAAACAGATAAGTGGATTTAAAGGGGCGGAGTTTAAAAGCTTTCCAACTATGGAAGAAGCTGAAAACTTTGTCAACGGAATAAAAAAAGAAATAAAAGTTGATGAAAATACAATAGAAGCATATGTCGATGGAAGCTATGAGCATTCAATTAAAAAGTATGGCTCTGGTGTAGTTGTACTAAAAAATAGAGAAGTTATACATACAGAAAGTTTTGGTGGAAACGATGAAGAATATCTAAGTATGAGAAATGTAGCAGGTGAAATTAAAGCATCTGTATACGCTATGAACTACTGTATAGAAAATAATATTCCAAAGTTGGTAATATATTTTGACTATCAAGGAATAGAAAAGTGGTGTACAGGAGAATGGAAGGCTAATAAAAAGGGAACTATTGAATATAGAGATTACTACAACTCTATAAAGGATAAACTAGATGTTAGCTTTATAAAAGTAGCTGCTCATACTGGCGATAAATATAATGAGATGGCAGATCAACTTGCCAAAGACGGATTAAATAAGTAAAACAAAAAGGATGTAAATAATATCTGTATTAAAAGACATTATTTACATCCTTTTTTATATTGAGGATTTCAAACTTAAAATAGTTGATATCTTATTAAACTAAATTATTTTATGCAACGAAGTATTACATTGTAAAGTACTAAACCTGCAACAAAGTTAATAACTACTGCTGGTATAACAACTGATATGAAAAGAACGCTAAATCCTGCAGGTAGTCCAACTATATACTGAGCAGCAAGTAGGAAGATAGATCCACTTACAAGTGTACCTAGTGGGAATAAGAATATAGAAACTATTTTACCTGCTTTTTTCATATCCATTTTTCTTAAGAATGGTATGCTATACATTATGTAAACTAGTAAGTATGCAAAGTTTGCAGATATTATTTTATCTATAACATTAGGAAGCTGTCCACCAGGGAATTTAGTTGTAAGTGCTGTAAATACACCAGTAACTATTCCTGCTAATAAGCAGCTTTTATAATCATTTCTATTTATTAAAACTACTATAAACATTGTAAGTAGTGCGAAGTCTGGCTGCATAGGAAGTCCTAGAGCAGGTGTAATCTGATGAAGTATAAGACCTATTGCAAGAAGTATTGAGTTTAGAACCATTTTTCTTGTATTCACTTTTGTTGTTGTATTTGTTGTTGTTTTTGCTATTGCTTTCATTGTATTTTCCTCCAAGTATTTTAAATTTATTATTTTGCCATTCTGATTCGATATTATCTTCTAGTAAAGTTCATACCATAGTTTACACCTCCTTTTCCGTAAAATAAAAAAACTTCGCCCTATATATAGGACGAAGTCTTAATTCGCGTTGCCACCTAAATTCGTATATCTTGTAAAATTATACAAGAAATACATCTCTGCAAGAATACTAACATATTCTGTGTGTTGTAACGTACACCAAACGCCGGAGTCTACTTTAAAAATATTTCAATCCGGTTCTCTAAGGCCCATTCACTATTTTCCTTCTTGCTGACTCTCACCAACGTCAACTCTCTGTATTGAACCTAAAAACAGTTACTCTTCCTCGTCAAAGAATTTACTGAAAATTTATTATTTTTAACTTGTATTAATCATAATCTAAAAAAAAGATTCTGTCAATAATTATTTTTGAATTTTTTGAAATATGATACAAAAAAGAGAAATAATTCTTTTTAAAAAAGGAAAAATACAAAATATATAGAATATATATAACTGAGTAATAAAATAAAAACTAAAAAATATTAAATGAAAAAAGGAGTGGTCTTCGATGTTCAGAGATATGAGAAGAGTTGATAGAGATAAAGGAAGTTTAGCAGGAATAGAAATATTAAAAAATTCAGATGTGAGTTTTTTATCTACAATATCTGTAGATAATGGGTATCCGTATGCAGTTCCGATGAACCACGTATTCTTAGATGGAAATATATACTATCATTGTTCAAAAAAAGGACATAAAATCGACAACATAAATGAAAATAGCAAAGTTTGTGTAAGTGCAGTTTCAGATTACGAATTTGTACCAGATAAATTTACTGTTGGATACAAAAGCGTAGTAGTATTTGGAAATGCGTCTATAGTTGAAGATGAGGAAGAGAAAAGAAAGGTATTAAAAGAAGTAATAAAAACATATTCAACAGATTATATAGAAGATGGAAATAAATATATAGAAAAACTTTTCAAAATAACAGATATAATAAAAGTTGTACCAGAAAAAATATCAGGAAAAGCATCTAAAGAATAGAAGAATATTGTGAAAGTTATTGCAAATAGTCGTTTTTTTTGATATAGTTAAACTATGTTATGTAAATTAAAATATATGTAGTAAATACAATGGAGGTGAGTTCTTGAAAAAGTCAGGTTCAATAGTTAAGACAATAAAAAGAAGTTTAAAAAAAATACTAAAATATACAGCTATGTCATTCATAATATGTTATGCTTCAGCTATTGTATTAAGAGTAATTAATGCTTTTTTAGGTGCTAATACTCCAGACTTTTGGTGGTATATTATACCAGCAACTTTAGTAGCACTTGGATTAAGTGTACTTATGGTATTAGCAAATGCTGATAAAGTATTTAGAAAACCTACTAAAAAGAAAGCAGTTGCGAAACAAAAAGTTCGCAGAAAGAGCGCTCCTGCAGTATCTACACCAGAAAGAGAATACAGAAGAAAGGTATCATAGTATTAAATATATATTTTATAAATACCAGATATTTATTTGCTCGATAAAAATGCAATTGTATATATAAAAATAAACACAGTTGTTACTGTGTTTTATTTTTTTTATAGATTGTTTATAAAAGGGGAAGTTTTATGAAAATTGATGGATGGGTGAATGATTTCGGTGAGAAAGAGCCGGATTATAAAAAAAGGAAAAAACAAAAGAAAAAGAGGAATCTACCCAAGTTTGAAAATCTAAGCAAATTTAGCATCATAAAAATAGTTGTAGCTATATTATTAGTGTTTGCTATATGGAATCATTTTAGATACTATTCAGAAATAAATCATATGATGGATTATATAGAATCAAGACAATATGCCATAGCAATAGATTACTATTCTTCTCTAGAAAAAGAGTTTTCAGAGGGAAAAATGGATAGATTTAATGCTAAGCTTTCTAGAAAAATAAATAAATTCTTAGAAAATACCGGAGATGATTTTTTCAAAGGAAGTATATCAAAAGAAAAATTTACTGGATTTGTCAATATGGTCAATTCTTTAGATAGAATAACTGTTAAAAGCGAAAAATTGTTAGAGCAGTGTAAAAAGGCAGCTGATATGTATAGTGATGGAAGTATAGATTATGAAACAGCCAAATCATTTGTGGATACTATTTCAGCATTACAGGGAATGGAAGTTGGAACAGAAGAATATAGACAAGACATAGAGTTTATATACGATTCTAGAATGTTATATGAACAGGGATACGAATATCAAAAGAAATTCCAGTATTCTCAGGCTATCGAAAACTATGAAAAAGTGCTTGAAAAGGATAAAAAGTACTATAAAAAAGCCGAGGAAAATAAAAAAGAATGCATAGAAAAGATGTATGATTATTATATTCAAGAAGCAGCTTTAGCTGCAAAAGGTGGAAATTACCAAGTTGCAACAGAATATATGGAATATGTAAAAAAATACTATCCTGATGATGAAAAAGTCGAAAAAATTCTAAAGGATTATCAGAAAAAATTAGATGAGTACACTTTAGGATCGGATGATATAAAAAATATATACTGTAAGGCAGCTGATATAGAGCCAGAAGGAATAACAGTAAGTCCTCTACCACAGATGGTAAATGGAGAAAAATACTATTATGCAGAAATACTTAAAGATGGTAAAAGAATAAATGAAGTTCTTATAAATGCAGAAAATAAAAAGCTATATTTATACAAGGATGGAGAAAGATCATATAAAGATATTGATAATGCCAATTTCTTTAGACTAAATACAAATGGAGAAATTGAATTTGCTATTTCTAAAAAAGACGCAACAGAAAATCTAAAAAATGAATTAGAAAAGAAGAAAAGGGTATATAAAAAAGTGGAAGAAATTGACTCTGATAAGGCAGAAAGATATTCTAAATGTGATAAGAAAATAAGTGAAATGCTAAATAAGAAGGAGAATACATATTTCTTCTTTATAGGTAATAAAGGGTTCTTAAGAGGTAAAGACTTGTACTGTGTAGATATGTATAGTGGTGCAGTATATTCTTTCGAAAATAATAAACTAGTTCGTATATAATAGGGAGATTAGAACTAGTAAAATAGGTATTTAACTAATTCAGAGGTAAAGGGATGTACTCTGAAAATAAACAAAAAGGAGAGATTTAATGTCGAAAAAAATAAAAGTAGCATTAATAGCCTTATTGGTTGTTGTTCTGGGAACAGTAGGATTTATGTTTTCAAAAGTAAAAAGCGATAAAATAGCTGAAAACGTAATAGTAAATGGGATAAATGTTGGAGGAATGACAAAAGAAGAGGCAAAAAATAAAATAAAGGTATTTGATACTAATGAGTTTACACTAAGCAGCGAGGAAAGAAGTTGGAAACTTAATTTAGATGAGCTAAACTTTGAATATGACATAAATAAGACAGTTGAAAATGCATACAAAGTTGATAGAAGTGGAAATATATTTTCTAATATGTTCGATATGGCTAAATCTATGATGGGACACGAAACTAATGTACGTGTGGCAATAGAATACGATAAAGCTAAGGCAAAAGAAGAACTTGATAAAATTAGAAAAGATGTCGATAGAGAAAAAGAAAATGCAAAAATAAACACAGATAATGACAAGATAACTATAGTTCCAGAAAAGAATGGAGTAGTCCTTAATGAAGCTGAAACAAATAAGGCTATTGAAAAGCGGTTATCTGCAAATAAATTTAAGACTGAAGCTGTTGTTAAGCTTGATGAGCCTAAGATAAAAAAATCAGACCTTGAAGGTATGGATAAAGCTCTAGGAACATCTGTAACTACATTTAAGAACAACTATAATAGAACAGAGAATATAAAAATAGCTACAAATGCGTCTAGTGGTGTAATTTTAAAACCAGGTCAGAAATACTCTTTCAATACTATAGTTGGAAAAAGAAATAAGGCCAATGGATATAAAAGTGCGCCTGTTATAGTACAGGGAGAAATGCAGGAAGATCTAGGTGGTGGAGTATGTCAGGTATCATCGACTTTATACAATGCAGCACTTAAATCAGGAATGGAAATTGTAAATGTTAAAAACCATACAATACCTTCTTCTTATGTTGGAATGGGTAGAGATGCTACTGTTACAGATAGTGGAACAGATTTTGTATTTAAGAATCCATATAAACATAATGTCTATATTCAGAATTATGTAACAGGTGGATCAATAGTATGTCAGGTATTTGGAAGCAAGGCAGATGAACAGAACATAGAAATACAGACTAAGACTATATCTGTTTCACAGGCTACACATCAGAAGGTAGAAAAAAGTGATTTACCAGCAGGTAAAGAAGAAGTAGACAAGGCTAGTAGAAATGGATATGTTGTTGAAACATATAGAATATACAAGGACAAAAATGGAAAACAGATTAAAAAGGAAAAAATCGCAACATCAAGTTATCCAAAGCAGAATGGTGTTATATTTGTAGGAACTGCTCCTGTAGAGGAAAAACCAGCAGAACCACAGAATCCTGGAGAAAATAACTCAGAAAATAATGGTGGAGGAGAAACTCAAAAACCAGACGGAAATGCAGGAAATACAGGAAATTCAGGTGGAGAAACTCAAAAGCCAGAAGCAACACCAAAAGAAAATAATAAAAACTAAATAAAAAATCAATAGGGGTTGTTGAAAAAAATCAGCAACCCCTTTCTTTTTGTTTGAATAAATATAATAATAGTATTAAGAAGTTAATTTAGAGGTGAGGAAATGAAAAGATATAAAGAAGTTGTCGAGAAGCAGAAGGAATTCTTTAAAACTGGAAAGCCTATTGATATAAATTATAGAAAAAAAGCTTTAATAAAATTGAGAGATACTGTTGATAAGTATGAAGAAAAGATTTTATATGCATTAAAGCTAGACCTAGGAAAATCGGAATTTGAGGGATATGAAACAGAATTAGGAATAGTAAAAAGTGAGTTAAAAAATACTATAAAAAATCTAGAAAAGTGGTCAAAACCTAAAAAAGTTAGAGCATCTATTATGAATCCATTTTCAGATAATAGAATCTACAATCAACCATATGGAGTTTGCTTAATACTATCTCCTTGGAATTATCCGTTTCAGCTTGCTCTTATGCCGCTTATAGGAAGTATAGCAGCGGGAAATACTAGCATATTAAAACTTTCAGAAATATCTTCATTTACATCTGGCATAGTTAGGGAAATAATAGAAGAAATATTTGATGAGGAGTATATTGCGGTATTTTCTGGGGAAGCAGATGAGGCAATAAATTTAATTGAATCTGATATAGATTTTATATTCTATACAGGAAATCCTAAAATAGGTGCATCTGTTGCAGAATCAGCTGGTAGAAGATTGATACCTTGTGTGTTAGAACTTGGTGGGAAAAGCCCTTGTATAATTGATAGGAAGGCAGATTTAGATAATGCAGCTAAAAAAATAGTGTGGGGAAAATTTATGAATGCTGGACAAACATGTGTTGCACCAGACTATATAATAGCGGATAGACTTGTATTTTTAGAACTTAGAGATAAGTTAATACACTATATAAAGGAATTTTATGGAGAAAATCCAATTGAGTCAGATGACTATCCTAAGATAATAAATAAAAAGAATTTTGATAGAATACTAAATTTAATCGAGGGGAAAAGACTTATATTTGGTGGAAAATACGATGATGATAGTTTAAAGATAGAGCCAACGATATTAGAAGTATCTAGTATGGATGAAAAAATAATGCAAGAAGAAATATTTGGACCTATAATTCCTATAATTGTCTACAAAAGTAAAAGTGAGATATTTGAAATAATATATAAAAATAAAAATCCTTTAGCATTGTATCTATTTACCGATGATAGCTCATTTGAAAAAGAAATAATAGAAAAGGTATCTTTTGGTGGAGGATGTGTAAACGATACTATAATCCATTGTACATCTGAGGGACTTCCATTTGGTGGAATAGGAATGAGTGGTCTTGGTAATTATCATGGAAAAGCTAGCTTTGATGCATTTAGTCATAAGAAATCTGTTGTAAAATCTAAAAAATTTGCGGATATAAGTATGAAGTATCCTCCATTTAATGAAAAAAAGCTAAAATTAATAAAAAAAGTGTTTAATATATTGTAACATTTAGCAAAAGAAAAAGAATACAATGTTGTAATTAATATATCTTTGACTATTGTATACAATATATGGTATTTTAGTTGAGGGGAAAGGAGGAATGATTAATGAAAGTATTTAATCAGTTAGCAATCATTCTTGGAATTTGGGCAGTAGGAGAGTATATAAGTTCTATGATATCTAGTTTTGTCTTAATTCCAGGAAGTATAATTGGTATGATTCTGTTATTTTTAATGCTTCAGTTTAAAATTATAAGCATAGAGAGCATAGATAGCATATCTGGTTTCTTTTTAGATAATATGGCATTATTTTTCGTACCAGCTGGAGTATCGCTTATAAAATCTATGGATCTTATAAAGCAAAATATAATACTTTTAGTTTTAGCAATATTTGTAACTACAGCAATAGTTATGTGGTTTACAGGAATTGTGGTGGAAATAATGATGAAAAGAAAGGAAAAGAAATCTAATGTATAATATAACTCAGACGCCGATATTTGGACTTCTATTGACTATAATTTTTTATAATCTTGGAAGATATATTCAGCGTAAAACAGGAAATCCTATATTTAATCCGCTTTTAATAGCAATCATATGTATAATAGCGTTTTTAAGTATTACAAAAATACCTTATGAGGCGTATAAGATAGGTGGAGATAGTATAAACTTTTTTTTATCTCCGGTAACAGTCGTACTAGCAGTACCACTTTATAAACAGTTTGAACTGTTCAAAGAAAATATGATGGAGATAATAATTGGTATAACAGCAGGGGTTTTAGTATCTTTTATATCTATAAAAATACTTGGAGGAGCTTTAAATGCGGATTCATCTCTTTTAAACTCACTTATACCAAAATCTATAACTACTCCAATGGGTATATCTCTTACAAATTCTCTTGGTGGTGTAGAAGCGATAACAGTTGTTGCGATAATTTGTACAGGAATATTAGGTGCTATAATATCTCCACTAGTATTTAAAATAGGTGGAATCAAGCATCCTATAGCTAGAGGAATAGCTCTTGGTACAGCATCACATGCGCTTGGAACAACAAAAGCCATAGAAATGGGTGAGGTTGAAGGTGCTATGAGTGGATTATCAATAGGAATATCGGGAACACTAACAGTCATATTGATTCCTATTTTAATAAAATTCTTATAAAATTTGTATGAGTATTACTGTAAAATAGAAAAATAAAAATTTTTTTAGGAAGAAAAATAAAAAATTTTTAAGATAATTAAATTTACCTTCAATTTATAAAATTGAAAAGCTACTAGAAATAATTTCAATAAAACTGTATAACGACAAAAATAAGGGCGAAAAATTGCAAGATGTGAAAAATAAAATTCATTAATTTAATAAAAAAATATAAATTATGTAATAAACAAAGTAAAAAATGCTCTTATTGCTAAAAAAGTATAGATTTTTTAGACTAGACAATAATAAAAATTTGATTATAATATATATGTGAAGTCAGGAAAGACTGATTTATAGTAAAGTATTAGTAGAAAATTATTAAATTGAGGGAATTGAAGGGAGAAAAAAATGAGTGAAGTAAAAGATACTCTAAAAGAGCATCCTAGTTTAAGACTTTTAACAATGATAGTAGGAATGTTGATAACATCTATAGGAGTAAATGGATTTTTAAGACCTGCAGGACTTCTAAGTGGAGGAGCTACAGGGATATCAACTGCGATAAACTACCTTACAGGGATGAATATAGGGTTCTTAACATTTGTAGTAAACATACCGGTGTTTATACTAGGTTTTATATATCTTGAAAAAGAATTCTGTATATTGAGTCTTATCAATATGGCGATATTTTCATTTTTATTAGGTGTAACATCTGATATATCACAGTTTATATCAATAAATGATATAATTCTTCAGGCTATATACGGGGGATTATTATCAGGAGCAGGTGTTGGACTTGTGTTTAGAGCAAGAGCATCTACTGGAGGAACTGATATAATAGCAGCTATTTTAAAGGTTAAAAAGAATATAGAGATAAAAGATACTGCTATGGCGATAAATGCAGTAATAGTATTTATAGGAAGTTTCTTATTTGGATTAGACTTAGCGCTTTATACACTAATAGATATATTTATGAATGCAACAGCTATGAACTTCGTAAAAGATGCGATGAACTCACAGAAAGCTGTTATGGTTGTATCTGATAAAGCTGAAGAAATCTCTGAGATAATAATGAAAAAATTAGTAAGAGGTGTTACATTCCTTGAAGCGGAAGGTGCATATACTCATCAGAAGAAAAAAATAATATACACTATAGTTTCTACAAGTGAAATTCCTCAGATAAAAGAAATTTCTCTTAGCTGCGATAATAAGGCGTTTATTTCTGTAAATGATATTACAGAGGTAAAAGGTCGAGGATTCAAAGCAAAAGATCTTTAAAATTAAAATACATATTTTAGGAAATAAAATCCTCATGTTAAAAGCGTGAGGATTTATTTTTTTGCTTTTATATATAAGAATTTAGTATTATAATAATATAAGAAAGTAATTTAAATAATATAATAAAGACATTTTACTTTGGAGGGAAAAGTTATGAATCTGCCTAGAAGATATAAAGAAATATTTAATAGATATAATAGAGAGATAGCAATAGTTGAAAAGAAAGTTAGAAATTTTGAAATAAAAAGAGAAAAGCTAATAAGAAGAGAAGAATACGCAACTGAATTTGAAGTCAATGAAATAGAAACACGGAGAAGAACTTATGAGGAAGAAGAGGAAATAGAAAAAGAATATTTCAAAAAATCTGAGTTTTATATAGATAAAGCAGATGAGGTTGAAGAAAGTGTATATGAAGAAGTAGATATAGATGTAGATGATGACTATGGAATGAACGCTGAGGATGTAGTAAAAGCTTTGAGTCTTTTAAAGGACGAAACGCAGGATGAGTTCTGGGATGATATAGATATATTAGACAATAGTTCAGATGAAGATATAGAATACGATGAAGAACTTTTAGATGATGATCTTCTTTATTTAGATGATTTAGATAATAATATAGAAAATATTGGCGATGAAGAATATGAAGAATACGATGATTATGACGATGAATTAGAGCCGGAAAGAGAATATGGAATGGATATGGAAGTCGATGCATATACACCTAATCCAGATGGAAAAAATGTAAAACCTGTGGAAAGAATTTACGAGTTTACCAATGGTGATATATACATAGGAAAGATGATAAATAATAAAATGCATGGAATGGGAAATTATATTTTCTATTCTGAGAGAGAAACAAAAAATGAATATGTTGGAGAGTTTAAAAACAATAATAGAGAAGGAAAAGGTGTTTATAAATTCTCTAATGGCGATGAGTATACAGGTAATTTCAAAAGAGAAATGGCAAATGGTATAGGTAGAATGATATACAATAGTGGTTCCGAGTATCTTGGTGAATGGAAAGACAGCAGAAAAGATGGATATGGTTTCTATCAGTGGAAAGATGGGGATATGTACATAGGTGAGTTTAAACAGGGAAAATTCAATGGAAGAGGAAGCTGCTTTGATAGAAATGGAAAACTAGTGTATGAAGGTCAATGGGTAAATAATGTGATAAATGGAAAAGGAAGATTTATCTGGGAAGATGGAAAGAGCTATGAGGGAGATTTCAAAGATGGAAGAAAACATGGAGAAGGAACTTTCTATGATGAGGATGGAGATATACTATACAGTGGAACTTGGGAAAATGACAAGCCAGTAATTTTTGGAATGTCTTTTGAAGAAGTTTTCTCAAGCAGAGAATAATAAAGAAAAATAAAAATGTTAAATAATAAAAGAAATAGGGAATTTATTAAATATAGGTTCCCTATTTTTTTATTTAAAGGTATAATTCTTGATTTGAAAAGTATAGAAAATTGGAAGAGAGCAAAAAAACAAAAATAAAATAAAAAAATTGAAAATAAAAAGAGGAAATAAAAATTTTTTATAGAAGTGTATATAGTACTGCCTAAAATAGAATATAATTTAGGAGGTGTAAAAATGGGAAAAAAAGAACAAAAAGCATTTGATTTTGTTGTAGATAAATTAAAAAGTGATGAGAATAACATCTCTATTATGCTGGTAGGTTCTGCAAAGTATAAGGACTTATCTGACGAAAATTTATCTATAAATGATATAGATTTATTTGTTATAAGAAAAAATCAGATTTCTGATCAAATAAGAGAATTTCCAAACTACTTTGGTGTAGAATTTGACATCAATTATTTTTCTATAGAAAGTGCGTATAAATATATAGAAAAAGGAGAAAAATTCTTTGTAAAGGCTATTTCTAAGCCTGTATTAGTCTTTGAAAGAGAGGAAATTTCTGAGGATATCATTGAAAAATGTAAAATAATGTATGAAAAAATAAATAAAAACTAATAAAAAGGAAGTGTTTTAAATGTTAGATTCAAAAGAAAATGTGGAATTAAAAGAAGGAAAAATGGATAAGGAAAAAATAAAAAGAGCTGTTAGAGATATTTTAGAAGCTATTGGAGAAGATCCAGATAGAGAAGGTCTTAAAGAAACTCCAGACAGAGTTGCTAGAATGTATGAAGAGATATTCTGTGGTATTTTCCAGGATCCAAGAGAGCATTTAAAAGTTACTTTCCCAGAGGAATCACACGAGGAAATGGTTATAGTTAAGGATATACCATTCTATTCTTGTTGTGAACATCATCTAGTACCTTTCTTTGGAAAAGCTCATGTTGTTTATATTCCAAAAGGTGGAAGACTTACAGGACTTTCAAAGTTGGCTAGAGTAGTTGAAACTATAGCTAAAAGACCACAGCTACAAGAGAGAATCGCAAAAGAAACAGCGGATATAATAATGGAAGAATTAAGACCTTATGGGGTTATGGTTGTTATAGAAGCTGAACATATGTGTATGACTATGAGAGGTGTTAAAAAACCAGGGTCAAAAACAGTGACTTCAGCGGTTAGAGGAGTATTTGCCAAAGATATAGCTACTAGAACAGAAGCGATGAATTTAATACTTATGAAATAGGAGGAGTAGATAGATGTTAGATTATGGAAAAAGAACTTATATAATGGGAATATTAAATGTTACACCAGATAGTTTTTCTGATGGTGGAGATTTTGATTCAGTAGAGAAGGCTTTAAAACATGCAAAAGAAATGGTTGAAGAGGGAGCTGATATGATAGATATCGGTGGAGAATCTACAAGACCTGGGCATACTTATGTAGATAGTGAAGAAGAAATAAGAAGAGTTGTACCAGTTATAAAAGCATTAAAGAAAGAAATATCACTTCCTATGTCAATAGATACATATAAAGCTGATGTTGCTGAGGAAGCATTAAAGCTAGGTGTTGAAATGGTAAATGACGTTTGGGGACTTAGAAAAGACGCAAATATGGCAAATGTAATAGCTAAGTACGATGCAGAAGTTTGTATAATGCATAATCAGGATGGAACTGAATACGATAAAGATATAATGGAAGCTATAAAAGATTTCTTAAATGAAAGTATAAAAATGGCTTTAGACGCAGGTGTTAAAAAAGAAAAAATAGTACTAGATCCAGGAATAGGGTTTGGTAAGACATTTGAACAGAATTTGGAAGTACTTAGAAGACTTGGTGAACTTAGAGATTTAGGGTATCCAATACTTTTAGGGACTTCAAGAAAATCTGTTATAGGAAATGTACTGCACTTAGAGCCAAAGGATAGAGTCGAAGGAACTGTTGCAACTACTGTGCTTGGAGTTAGAGATGGTGTAGATATAGTTAGAGTACATGATGTAACAGAAAATTTAAGAGCTGCAAAAATGGCAGATGCTATATATAGATAATAGAATTTGTTTGAGGTGATAGCTATGGATAAAATTATTTTAAAGGATATGGCATTTTACGGATACCATGGACTTTTAAAAGAAGAAAGTGTTTTAGGACAGAAATTTTTTATAGATATAGAAATAGAAACGGATACAAAAGAAGCTGGAATAAATGATGATTTCACAAAAACTATAAATTATGCAGAAGTTTATGAAATAACTAGAGAGTTTACAGAGGATAAGAGATTTAATTTAATTGAAGCATTAGCTGAAAATATAGCAGCAGAAGTGTTAAATAGATTTGATATTGCTCACTCAGTTATGGTTAGAATAAGAAAAAAAGAAGCTCCTGTTAAGGGAATTTTTGATTATATGGGAGTAGAAATAAGGAGATATCAGAATGAACAAAGTTTATCTTAGTCTTGGAACAAATATGGGAAATAGACTTGGCTATCTGAATAGGGCGTGCGATATGATAGAAGATAGTGTATATGTTTTTTCTGTTAAAAAGTCAAAGATATACGAAACAAAAGCATGGGGATATACAGAGCAGCCAGATTTCTTAAATATATGCTTAGAAGTGGATACTAGCTTTAATCCACACGAAATGCTTAGATTTTGTCAGAACATAGAAACAAGATTAAATAGAAAAAGAATAATAAAATGGGGGCCTAGAACAATAGATGTAGATATACTTCTTTATAATAATGAAGTTATAGATACAGAAGATTTAAAGGTTCCACATCCGTTAATGAAAGAAAGAGCCTTTGTGCTTAGACCATTGTTGGATTTAGGTAAAGATTTAGATATAAATGGCGAAAATATATTAGATGCATTTAACAATTTACCAGATGAAGAAAAAAGAAATATAGAAGAATTTGAAATAGATGCAGAAAATCCATTTTCTCAGCAGAAAAAAATTATTGTAAATAGAGAAAAGGGAGTAGAATTTGGCAAGGATAATATTGTAATAGCTGGGCCTTGTGCAATAGAAAGCTATGAACAGTTTTTAAAGACTGCCGAGTTTGTTAAAAGTCAGGGAGCTGATATTTTAAGAGGTGGAGCGTATAAACCTAGAACATCTTCATTTTCTTTTAATGGTCTTAAGGAAGAAGGACTTGAAATTTTAAAGGAAGTAAGAAAAAGAACTAAAATGCCTGTTATAACAGAGCTTATGGATATTAGAGATTTAGAAAAAGTATACGATTCTACTGATATAATTCAGATTGGCTCTAGAAATATGCAGAATTTCCCGCTTTTATCTGAAGCAGGAAAGCAGGACAAGCCTGTTATGTTAAAGAGAGGATTAGCAGCGACTATAAATGAATGGATTTGCTCAGCTGAATATATAGCTGTGGAAGGAAACGAAAAAATTATAATGTGTGAAAGAGGAATCAGAACTTATGACGATTACACTAGAAACACATTGGATTTAGCAGCAGTGCCTATAATTAAAAAAGAAACAGGATTACCAGTTATAGTAGATCCTAGTCACGGAACAGGTATAAGGGATTTAGTAGCTCCAATGTCATATGCTGCCTTAGCATGTGGAGCCGATGGTATAATGGTTGAGGTTCATCCAAATCCAGATGAAGCTCTTTCTGATGGAGAACAGTCTTTAGATTTTGATAATTTTAAAGAGCTGATGGAAAAAATTAAAAAAAATTATAAAAATTTATAAATAAAAGAAGGATATTCTAAAAAAAAGTAGAATTATTTATATTATTAACATTGACAAAGATAAAAATTCGTGTAAAATAGAAATGTTAAGACAAAAAACAGAGGGATGTGTTAATATGAACGATATGAAAGAGATTATAGAGGAAATCAAGGCTAGATGCGATATAGCCAGCGTAATAGGTGACTATATAAAGATACAGCCTTCAGGTCAAAACTACAAAGCCTTATGTCCTTTTCATGTCGAAAAAACACCGTCTTTCCACATAAGCACAGCAAAACAGGTTTATAAATGTTTTGGTTGCGGGGAGGGTGGAGATGTTATAAATTTTGTCATGAAAATGGAAAATCTAGACTTTATGGATGCAGTTAGACTGCTTGCAAATAGATGCGGAATTGATATAAATTTTAACATCGATGAAGAAACAAAACAAAAAATTGAATTAAGTAAAAAATATCAGGATATACATACGGAAGCGGCTAGGTTCTATTTTTCTAACCTTGTAAAATCAAAAAACAGAGGATACGATTATTTAAGAAATAGAGGCCTAGATGATAAAACCATAAAAAGATTCGGATTGGGGTATTCTCAAGATTCTTGGAATAGCTTAATGGATTACTTAATAGAAGAAAAAGGTTATAGTCAAGAAGAACTTCTGGAATGTGGACTGATAGGTAAAAGTACAAAAATAGATAAATATTATGATAAATTCAGAAATAGAGTAATGTTCCCTATATTTGATTATAGGGGGAATGTAATAGGTTTTGGTGGAAGGGTATTAGATGATTCATTACCAAAATACTTAAATTCGCCAGATACATTGATATTTAATAAAAGGCATAATTTGTACGGTTTAAATTTTGCTAGAAAAAATCTTTCTTCAAGAACTGTAATACTTGTAGAAGGATATATGGACTTAATATCATTATATCAATATGGTATACAAATAGCTGTTGCCACACTAGGAACAGCGCTTACCAGTCAGCAGGCTAGATTGATAAAGAGATATGCGGATAATGTAATAATATCATATGATTCTGATGGACCAGGAACAAAGGCAAGTCTTAGAGCAATTGATATACTAGTGGAAGCTGGATTATCAGTAAAGGTACTTGATTTAAAAGATGCAAAGGATCCAGATGAATATGTTAGAAAATATGGAACTGATGAATACAGAAAGGCTATGAAAGATGCTGTACCTCGGATTAAGTTTAAAATAGATAACTTAAAATCTTCTTTTGACTTATCAAAGGATCAGGATAATATAAAATTTGCACAAGAAGCAGTTAATATTATAAAACAGCTAAAGAGCCCTGTAGAAATAGATTACTATATAAAATATTTAAGCGAAATAGTTCAGCTAGACGAAGATGCAGTAAAAAGAGAGATATATGGTAAATCTTACAGTTCTAGAAATTTATCTAATGGAAAATTTAATAATAAATTTAATAAAAAAGAAGAAAAACCTATAGAAAAAATGGATGCTATCCAACATGGTGAGGAATTAACAGAAATAAAATTAATGAAAATAATGATGAATATTCCAGCAGCTAGAGAAAAAGTTCTATTGAAAATAGATGAAAAAGAGCTTTTAATGGAGGATAGTAAAAAAATACTTAACTATTTATCAAAGATAGATTCAGAAAAGATTGTAGAGCCAGATGAGTTGGAAGGTATAAATGATGAATACATTAAGTCTTTAAAGAAAACATCTTTGGAAAGTATAAATACTAAAAATATGAAAGAAATAGAAGAAACTGTAAAGAGTGTTAGAAGAAACTCTTTAAAGAAAACAATAGATAATCTTAGAATTAAGCAAGAAGAACTAGGTGCTAAAAGTAAAATTTTAGCTGAGTCTGATAAAGATGCAGCTAAGGAGCTAGATTTGGAGATAATGAATCTAGCATTACAATCAGTAGATTTAAATAAACGATTAAGAAATTTATAAAGGGGGTTTAAGTGTGGATAAAGTTAAAGCAGAAAACAAAAACAAAGAGCTAAAAGAAAAGGCAAACGCACTGATATTAAAAGGGAAGAAGAATGGGTCTCTTACATTTGAAGAAATAGGTGATGCTTTTGAAACAGTTGAAATGAATAAAGAGCAGATGGATAACCTTTACGATACACTTCAGAGTGTAGGAATAGAATTAGTAGATGAAAAATCTAAGAAAAACAATGCAACATTTGCAGTTGGAAATAATGACGATATGGGATTTGATCATATAGACGATCCTGATTCTGATGATGACGATAAAGATGGTGATTCAGAAGCATTAGATTTATCGCTTCCAAAAGGAATAAGTATTGACGACCCAGTTAGAATGTACCTTAAAGAAATAGGTAAAATCCCACTACTTAAACCACATGAAGAAGTTGAATATGCAAAAAGAATGCATGAAGGTGACGAATTAGCAAAACAGAGACTAGTAGAAGCGAACTTAAGGCTAGTTGTAAGTATAGCTAAAAGATATGTAGGTAGAGGAATGTTATTCCTAGACTTAATACAGGAAGGGAACCTAGGTCTTATAAAAGCGGTTGAAAAATTCGACTACGAAAAAGGATTCAAATTCAGTACATATGCAACTTGGTGGATAAGACAGGCTATAACTCGTGCTATAGCTGACCAGGCGAGAACAATAAGAATACCTGTACATATGGTTGAAACAATAAACAAACTTATGAGAGTTTCAAGACAGTTACTTCAGGAATTAGGTAGAGATGCTAAACCAGAAGAAATAGCTAAAGAAATGGATCTTTCAGTAGAAAAAGTAAGAGAAATAATGAAGATAGCTCAGGATCCAGTATCATTAGAAACTCCAATAGGTGAGGAAGAAGATTCTCATTTAGGAGATTTCATACCAGATGATGATGCTCCAGCTCCAGATATATCAGCTGCATACTCACTATTAAAAGAACAGATAGATGAAGTATTAGGATCATTAAATGAAAGAGAACAGAAAGTTCTTAAACTAAGATTTGGTCTTGAAGACGGTAGAGCTAGAACTCTTGAAGAAGTTGGTAAAGAGTTTGATGTAACAAGAGAAAGAATAAGACAGATAGAAGCTAAAGCACTTAGAAAATTAAGACATCCAAGTAGATCTAAAAAACTTAGAGATTATCTTGATTAATAACTTCTTGATTAATAAAATACAGAAAGAATACGTCTTGATAAAAGACGTATTTTTTCTATCTAAAATAAACTAAACTAAGAAATAATAACAAATGTGTTGAAAGGAATAAATTTATGAAATTAACGGATAGATTATACAAAATAGCATCTTTTGTATCTGAAGGAAAAAGAGTAGCAGATATAGGTACAGACCATGGATATATACCAGTTTATCTATTAAATAAAGGTACTATACCATTTGCTATTTTAGCAGATATAAATAAAGGGCCTTTAGAAAATGCTAGAAAAGAAGTTAGACATAACGGACTAGAAGCTAAAACGGAATTAAGACTTGGTTCTGGTATAGAAGTTCTTGAAAAAGGCGAAGTAGATGAAATCATAATAGCAGGAATGGGAGGGGCTTTAATAGCAGACATACTAGAAGCTAAAAAAGAAGTTGCCCAGAGTGCTGAAAAATTAATACTTCAGCCAATGCAAGCACAGGAAGAACTTAGAAAATATCTATTAAACAATGGATATGAGATAATGGAAGAAGTATTAGAAAATGAGGACTTCAGAATATATGAAATAATGACTGCTAGATATATAGGAAAAAATAATACTCCTTCTGATGAAATATACTACGAAGTTGGAGAAAAGCTATTAAATAATAAGAATGATTTATTTAAAGAGTTTGTTGAAAAGAAAATAAGAACAAATAAAGCTATTTTAGAAAAATTTGAAGGTATAGACAACGAAAATATAAGAAAAAGAAGAGAAGAAGTAGAATCTAAAATAGAAAAATTAGAAAATATGTTATAAAAATTTTATCGAAAAGGTGATAATAATGAAATTAAAAGATATAACTAAAAAAATAGAAAATAAATATCCGACTTGCTTAGCTTATGACTGGGATAATGTAGGTCTTTTAGTTGGAGATTTTGACTCAGATGTTAAAAAAGTAATGACAGTAATAGAAGCAAATGAAGCTGTTGTAGAAGAGGCTATAGAAAAAGGGGTAGACCTTATAGTTACTCACCATCCGTTTATATTTGGTAAAATAAATAGAGTGAATACTGGAGATTTTAAAGGAAATTTAATACATAAACTTATAAAAAATGATATTGCGGTTTATTCAATGCATACAAACTTTGATATAGCATTTGACGGTTTAAACGACTATTTTATGGAAGTTATGGACTTTAAAAACACAAAAGTATTAGATAAAATAGATTCAAATGAAAATTATTGTGATGGCAGGGTATATGGACTTGGTAGAATTGGTGAATTAGAAGAGTCTGTTAGCTTAAAAGAACTTTGTAACAAGTTAAAAAGTGTATTAAATATAGAATGTTTAAAGGTTGTTGGAGATTTAGATAAAGAAATATCTAAGGTAGCAGTTGTTACTGGTTCTGGATCTGAATTTGCAAAACTAGCTGCCAAAGAAGGCGCAGATGTTATTTTAACTGGAGATGTTAAATACCATGAAGCTCAGGATGTATTTGATATGGGAATGAATTTGGTGGATTGTGGACATTTTGACAGTGAAAATATATTTAAAGACGTTATGTACAACTTTTTATCAAATGAATTAGGTGGAGTAGAAGTAATCAAGAGTGAAACTAATCTAAATCCATTTAAAATAGTATAATAAATCAAAAATTGCTAATCTTTTGTTATTATGAAAGCATATGAGATATAGACAAACTCCTCTCCAGGCTTCGACGTGCGTGTAGGTAAAACACTTTGTTGTAATTAAAACCCACGTCTGCAGATTGTCTAGAGAGTTTTGTCTATATAACTCATATGCTACATACTATCAATAATTTTAGCAAATTTTGATTTTATCCATTTTTTTAGTTAGTAAATTTATAAAATATTATTACTAACAAAAGAAACTTATTGCAATATTATACTAATAGCTCCAAAATTTTTTCGGAATATTACAGTTTGTAAAATTATTGAAATATTAGAATAAAGAAATTAAAGTTTATTTTCAAATAAATTTGTAATTTTGCTTTGATACACTTATCTATGCTGCAAATTTAAAGCTTATGAAAATTGTTGCAACTAGCATAAGCACAATGCAGGCAACCATAAGTTTTCCTTTAGCACTTCCTAGATTGACAGTCCATCCAATTCCAAATCTTTTCTGAACAAATGCTGAAGGATCATTTGGATTGTAGTAGAAACAACCTAAAACCCAGTATTTGTCATCATCATCAACAGTGTATGAAACATCAGAATAGTTGCCTTTCTTTAATTTAGAAGATGTATAGATTAAAGGAACTATTGATGCTAAAAGTATTACAGTAGACAAAATTATAAGTATTTGATTTACTTTCTGATTAACAAGTCCAAATGAAATTGAACTGAAAAGTAAGGCCATTGCAAATAACATAAAGAATGATTCGCTAGCTAAATGGTTTAAATACTTAATAGTATTTGCTATATCGGATTTAGAATCATTTTTATCTATTTTTATTCTAGCTTTTAAAGAATAAACAGAGCCGAAATAAACTAAAACCATTACAACAACTTGCATACCTATTTGAGCAAAGAAAGAAGCTTTAGTTTTTACAGTAAATCCATCTGCAATTCCTTGGAAATTGAAGTGTGTAGGCATCATTTCAGGTATTTTATCGTAGTTAATAAAAGCATAAGCTGAAGATGCTACAACTAAAAGTATAGGAATAATATATATTAAGCTGTATTTTTTTACTAATTTATCTCTTTCATGAATAAAATCTACATCAAGTATCTGAGTTCTTTCTGATTTAAGCTCAGGATTTATTGTAGAAAGATGCTCTTCTTTAAATATTAGTACTTTTTTATAACTACTATAGTATATAAAGTAGTATAAAATAACTGTAAGTATTATAGGTACTGTAACAGCTGTAAGGTAAAGATTTTCGTTTAGTGTGAAATTAGCATATAAAGATAATCCAATTTGGATTATAAGTACAGCAGTAGTAGAGATTATTATACCTCTTTTGTAGCTTTTATCTATATGTTTTAACTCTTCGAAATTTCTATATTTCTCCGGAATATTAACCCCATAGAATACTTTATTACTTGTAAATTTTTGCATATTGTAATCTACAATTGCAAGTAAAATAATTATAGGGACCATAACCATTAATTCTATATTATAGTTAGTCATTTTTAACAACCTCACATTCATTGTAAATTTTTTCTGCTAATTTTAGGAATTCATCCTTCTGAATACCTGATAAGAATGAATTAGATATTAATATTTCTAATTCATCAAATAATTCTTTTTCTTTAATTTCGTTCTTTTCCATTGGAAGATCTGCTACAACAGCGCCTTTTCTTCTGTCTATATTTAGATAACCTCTGTCTTTGAGCTCATTATATGCTTTGTTGACAGTATGAAGATTTACACCAATATCCTCAGCCATACTTCTAACAGAAGGTAGAGATTCTCCTATTTTTAAATCTCCTTTTGCTATTGCTTTTATAAGATTATCTTCTATTTGCAGATATATGGATTTGCTGCTACTAAAGTCTAGTTCTAATTTCATATTTATAACCTCCTTTTCAAATGTTATATCAATTCTATTTGTTATATATAATATATAACAGACATAACAAAAAAGCAATATACTTTTTGAAAAATTTGATGGTGGGAAGGGTAAAAATTTATTTTTGAAGAATTAAAATAGTTAAAATGTTATTAAAAATAAGTGATTGGATATATACTATATAATAAATAAAAACATATAACATATAGGTGTAAAAATTAAATAAAAAATAGGTTAAATGTTTCGAAAAATTTTGCTAAAAATTTGAAAAAATGTAATGGATATGTTAATATATAGGTGAAGATAGATTGGAATATGACACGAGATGACGGGGATATTCTAAGACATTATTTTATGAGATTATTAAAGAAGTGAAACACGAGGTGACGGGTTTCACTTTTTTTCTGCAATCTAGATCATGAGTTTCAATTTTCATTTACTAAAAATAAGGATGTCAAATTTTTAATTTGACATCCTTATTTTCTTATAGATTAATATTATTTTTTTCTAAATTTAATTCCTTATGTAGATTTATAGCCATAAAAATAGTTACAAAAGTAGAAAGAATATCAGCAATAGGTTGAACATATAATATACCATCTATACCTAATAAAGTAGGAAGGATTAAAATAACTGGAACAAAACAAATTCCTTGTCTACAAGCCCCAAGTAAAAATCCTTTACATCCTTTTCCGAGAGCAAGAAATAAAGATGAGTAAACTGTATAAAATCCAAATAAAAAGAAAGATAAAGAATTAGCGAGAAGAGATTTTTGTCCTAAGGAAATCATAATATTATTTCCGTTTGCAAATTGAGAAACGATCTGCTTAGAAAAAATAATAGTTATCAACCCAGTAACAATACAAAAGGTTGTAGACCATAAAATAGATATTTTAATGGATTTATTTAATCTATTAAAGTTTTTAGCACCATAACTAAATCCAGCTATAGGTTGAAATCCCTTTAAAAAACCGAAAACAACCAAAGTACACATTGAAATTATCCTAGTTACAACACCCATTGCGGCAATTACAGTATCGCCATAATTAGCAGCATTAATGTTTATTAAAGCGATAGATAGACTTGTTAAAAATTGGAATGTTAAAGTAGGAATACCAATTTTTAAAATTTCAAAAAATATTTCTTTTGTAGGATGAAAATTTCGTATACTAAATGAAAAATAACTCTCTTTCTTTAAAATATAAATTATATATACAAGTGTGGATATAAACTGAGAAATTGCAGTTGCAACAGCAGCACCAATAACACCAAACTTAAAATAATAAATAAAAATAGGGTCTAGAAAAATATTAGCAATAGCACCTAATAAAAGGGCTAACATAGCAGTTTTAGAAGAACCTTCGCTAGCAACAATATTGTTCATAGTTACATTAAAAATATTAAAAACACAAGATAATATATATATTTTTGCATATGGTAAAGCATAAGGTATTATTGTACTCGTTGCACCTAAATATTTTAAAATATATTTCATAAAAACTAGAGTAATTATTATAAAAATTAACCCAATAAATACACTACTATAAATTGCAACACTAGCAACTTGATTGGCAGTTTTTTTATCATCTTTTCCTAATAATCTTGAAAGATATGAAGCAGCTCCATTACCAAACATTAATCCTAATCCAACAACAACCTGACCAATAGGGAAAACAATGGAAATTGCAGCCATAGCACTTTCTCCAAGTTTACCGACAAAATAAGCATCAACTATATTATAAAATGCGTTGATAAGCATACCAATCATAATAGGTATACCAAGTAATATTAATGATTGTGATATAGGAGCGCTTCCTAAAAGTTCAATTTTATTATTTTTTTGTTTCATTTATAAAACCCCCTTAAAATGTATATTGCATCTTTTATACTACTGTAAAGTATAGTACTATAAAAGATATAATATATAGTAGTATAAAATATAGTATAAGTCAATATCTAAGATATTAATTTCTTGACAACTATTATAAAAATTAATACTATAAATTATAGCTAGTGTAAAATTAAGTTATATTTTAAAAGAAATTATAGGAGTGAATAATATGTCAACAATAGATTTAATAGTTTTAGGAATGTTAAAAGATAAAGCTATGGGAGCGTATGATATTCAAAAATTAGTAGAATATAGAAATATTTCAAAATGGGTTAAAATTAGTACTCCTTCCATATATAAAAAAACAATACAATTAGAAAAAAAGGGATTAATAAAAGGTAAAAATATAAAAGAGGGTAATATGCCTGAAAAAGTGGTTTATACATTGACGAACGATGGAGAAGAAGAATTCAAAAGATTGATGCTAAAGATATCAGATGAACCTATAAATATCTTTTTAAATTTTAATGCAGTAGTTGTAAATTTAGAAAACTTACCAGAGAATTATCAAAAGGAATGTATATTAAAAATTGAAAAGAATATAAATATCTTAAAAGGATATTTAAAAACTAATATAGAAGAAAAAAAAGATAATACAGAAATACCTAGAACAGGTATGGAAGTTTTAAATCAACAATATGTTTTAGCAGAAGCGATTGAAAAATGGATTTTAGAATTAAAGGAAAAATTAAACTTTTAAAAAATGCTGTCGTAAAATTTTACGACAGCATTTTTTAGAATAGTCTATTTAAGGTATTATAATTCTCTATAACAGTGAATAATTCCTCGGCAATCTTCTTATGCTTATAATTATCCTTTTTAATATTGTGCATCAGTTTCATATTAGTTGTATAAGCGCATACATCTGCAAGCTGGATATTTACACTATCGTAGCTTTTTTTCTGCATAATTTCAGAACTTATTCTTTCGCTTGGATTTTCTCTAAGATAAGGAATCATATAGTTAGAAACAGTATAATTACCTTCGTCAGCTATTATACAAGCTTGTTCATTGTTTTTTTCTAAATAAATAGAAATCATTTCAACAAGTGCCTCTGTCATTTTTCTGTTTAATAAACATTCAGACTCATTTCCTTTACCATGACGATTTAAAAACTCATTTTTATCGCAATAGACAGTAAATATAGGTATATCATAGCTTTCTACAACTCTAAGAGTTCTTTTAATGGTATTTATCCTATCATCTTTATCCAAAATTATATATGGAATATCTCCTCTTATAATTTCTGAGCAATGTAGCTCAAAGTTTTCACTGATAACTAAATCGGTTAAAAGTTTTGACATCTTATTGGCTCTATTAGATGTATATGTATTATTGTCAAAAGATGACTGCAGTGTATTTTCGATTTTAAACTTGAATCTATCTGTTATTACCTTTAATTTTTCGCTAATATCTCCAAAATATCTATTATCTATACAAACAGCGGTTAAAAGATATACAGGCTGATCTAAATCTTTAAGGCTGCGGCTTCCTGAATCGTCAATATAAATATTTATCAAAATTACTCCTCCATTTCCTATTACTAATTATATAATAGCATATTTTTTATAATAATATTATTCAAATAGATGCAAGAATTTCGTCAATTGTAAAAAATTAAATAAAAAAGTATAAATAGTTGACTTAAAACACAAAAAAGTTTAAAATAGAATAACGGAACAATTTTAAATTGGTAACTGGTAACATTAAGTCAAAGTTACATAATCCCTAAAGGCAGCTGAGTATTTTTTGATACGAAGCTGCTCTTTTAGTTTAATAAATTAACTTTACTTGTGTTGAAAATATATTATTGTAATGATATGATATGTTAAACAGAATACTGAACTTGGAAAGGTGTGAAAATTATGTACGAAAAAATAGTAGAGGCTACTGAATATATAAAGGGGATAACTGATATAAAACCAGAAATAGCTCTTATACTTGGATCAGGTCTTGGTGCTATGGCTGAAAATATAAAAAATCCAGTAAAAATAAAATACAGCGACATACCTAATTTCCCAGTATCTACTGTAGTTGGACATGCAGGAGAGCTTATAATCGGGGAATTAGAAGGAAAAAAAGTTGTAGCTATGCAGGGAAGATTCCACTATTATGAAGGATATTCTCAGTCACTTACAACTATGCCAGTTAGAGTTATGAAAATGCTTGGAGCAGAAACACTTATTGTAACAAATGCAGCTGGTGGTGCTAATAAAGACTTTAAAGCAGGAGATTTAATGATTATAAAAGATCATATAAACCTAAGTGGCTCAAATCCTCTTATAGGAAAAAATGACGATAGAATAGGACCTAGATTCCCAGATATGTCAGATGCGTACAATAAGGAATATAGAGATTTAATAAAAAAATCTGCTGAAGAAGAGGGGATAGAAGTAAGAGAAGGAGTATACACATTCTTCTCAGGACCAAACTATGAAACACCTGCTGAAATAAGAATGGTGCAGGTTTTAGGTGGAGATGCTGTTGGAATGTCTACAGTTCCAGAAGTTATAGTTGCAGCACATTGTGGAATGAAGGTAATAGGAGTGTCTTGTATAACAAATATGGCTGCGGGAATATCAGAAACAAAATTAAATCACAAAGAAGTAATAGAAACAACTGAAAAAGTAAAAGTTAATTTTGCTAAGCTAATAATTAGAGTTATAAAAAACCTGTAAAGAAACATAGATAATGATAGTAAATATGCAACAATAGATATAAATTCATAAAAACGAAAGATAAGTAAGTAATCTAATCCAATATAAAGACTAATTTTAAAATACGATTAATAGAGAAAATGCTCAATAAAAAAATATTTAAAAAAAGTGAAAAAATTTTAAAAAAATATGTTTAAGCTATTTATCACCGGGTATATAAATACCATAAGAGATAAGACAAAACTCTTTAAAAAGAATTTGAATATAAAAATTAGAAATTAAAGATTATGGAGGATTAAGATTATGAAAAAATGGGTTTGTACAGTATGCGGATATATACATGAAGGAGAAACTGCACCAGCAGAATGTCCAGTGTGTAAAGTAGGTCCAGAAAAATTCGAAGAAATGGGTGGAGAAAGAGTATGGGCTGACGAACATAGAATAGGTGTTGCTAAAGGTGTAGATGAAGAAGTTGTTGAAGGATTAAGAGCTAACTTTACTGGTGAATGTACAGAAGTTGGTATGTACTTAGCAATGTCAAGACAGGCAGATA
>SAMEA3387515__coassemble_1836_pt1 | contig 39172 bp, 61 predicted proteins | sample SAMEA3387515__metabat2_high_PE_011 | metagenome-assembled genome bin SAMEA3387515 (sample SAMEA3387515) | Felis catus | biome: Faeces | place: United Kingdom | collected 2012 | reverse complement strand
ATATATGACATTGTAACAAGAGATGATATTGTTTTAGATTATCTAAATCAATGTAATATTATTTTTTCTAAATTTGATGTTGTTCCAAATATCCCGGACTATCCAGAAATATTAAAGCCATTTTTAGGAAGAAAAATTTGGAAAGATACGATTAATAATATTTCAAATGATGAGAAAAAATGGTCTGCTGGATATTTTGTTAAACCTGTAAAAAATAAAGTTTTTACAGGAAAAATAATTAATAGCGTATCGGATTTAATTGGATGTGGAAATCAAAGTGAAGATTATGAGGTTCTTATTAGCGAACCATTAGATATTTGTGCGGAATGGCGCTGTTTTATAATATACGATGAATTAATAGATGTTAGACCTTATGGAATATTAACTAATCAATATAAAAATAGCTGTATGTACCATTATGATGAGAATGTTTTAAACTCAATGATGAAAGCTTTTACAAGTTGGGAGGATCGTCCTTCAGCGTGCAGCATGGATATATGCGTTACAAGTGACGGAAAAACTCTTTTAGTTGAATTAAATGATGCATATGCGCTTGGATGCTATGGATTACCAAGTCTTTATTATGCAAAATTAATTTCTGCGAGATGGAGTCAGATTTTAGGTTCAGAAGATGAGTATAATTTTTAAGAAAGAAGGAATTGACAATAGTTAGTATTGAAGAAATGAAAAATTGTGCAGGAAAAAGAATTAGACTAACATTTGATAGTGTTTCTCCAATAGAAGAGTTTTGCCAATGTTATCATCAAGCAGAAGATGATGATGAGGAACCAATGTTAGAGGTTGGTATATATCTAATAAATCAATCTGAAATAAAAAGTATAGAGATTTTAGAGTAGTTTAAAAGTATATTTTAGGAGATGAGCTTATGGGATTAAGTTTTAGAAAAACTATAAATTTAGGGAAACATGTAAAGGTGAATTTAAGTAAGACGGGTGTAAGTGCTTCAGTTAAAGTCGGGAACGTAACTTACAACACTAAAAGAGGTATTTCTGCAAATTTAGGAAATGGTGTAACATATAGGAGCAATAAAAAGTATAAGAAGAAAAAATAATCATTGTGAGGTGATTAGATGAAAAAAATAGAAATATTTGGGGATTTTATAAATGATGAAATCCAGGAAGTGGATGAGTTTGATGAGCGGTATTTAGATGATATAGACTATTACGAGGATAATGGAGCTGATGGAGTATATATTAACAATACTTATTATAGCTATGATGAGTATGAAAATCTAAGCTATGACGATGAAAGTGACTATGGTCAATGGAGTGATGATTATATTGACGATTACTATGATTATTATGATGATAAATATTACAAATCAAAATACCAGAGTACAGTTAGCAATAAGACAATAAAAAACCTTGATGAGGGGGTGATAAAGAATATGTTAAAAAAGAACCATTAGTGATAACAGATGTAAGTAAAATAACTGCTAAAAAATTACCTAGATTAACTATAGAATACAAACAAGACACTAGATCTTTATTAACTTCTAAAGAAGAAAAAGAAAAAAAGCCAGCAAAAATATACTATGCTGTCAGAAATGGGAAAAAGGTAGGCGTGTATGAGTCTTTAGAAGAAGCTCAAAATCAGGTAAAGGGTGTATCTGGCTCAGAATGGAAAAAATTTAAAAATTTGGAAGATGCCAACAAATATATTGAAGAAGGTAAAATGTATAAAGGAAAGTGTTATGTCGTTGCAAGAGGAAGGAAACCAGGTATATACAAAAATTATGAACTGGCAAGAGAACAGACTGATGGATATTCTAGTGCATATATGAAAAAATTTAATACTTTAGAAAAAGCAAAAGAATATATAAACAAAAATAAAGAGTTAAGTGATTTAAAATATATAGATTTTGTAAATGATGAAAAAATATTAAAAATATACACAGATGGATCATATTGTGAGGCTACGAAAAATATGGTGCAGCATTTGTGGTTATTGAAGCTGGCAAAGAGATATATAGATATTCTTATGCAGAAAGAGATATAACGGGCAAAAAGAATATATCGGGAGAACTTGTAGCAGCTATGAGGGCGCTTGAATGGGTATTTATTACAAAATATTCTGACAATGTTGAAATTAATCACGACCTATCTTTTATTAAAGACATATGTACGAATAAAATAAACCCTAAGATAGACTATGGAAAAATCTTAAAGCAATTGTACAATATGTGTATTAAAGATGGAATTGCTGTTAAATTTAATGAGATAGAATCGCATAGTGGAAATTATTGGAATAATTTTGTGGATAAATTGGCTAAAAAAGTGGCTAAAGTAGAAGATGAAGATGAGATGCTATTCTTTAAAAATATAGAAAAAAATAAAATGCATACATATGATAATGAAAACATAGCTAAAAATATAATAGAAAATAGACAAAAAGCTAGAGATAAGAAAAACTACTGGATAAAAGAATTAAACCAACTTGTGTATCTACCCAAAGTGGATTTTTAGATAGAGTAAAAAATATATTTAATAAAAAAAGATAAGTTTTTATCTAATGAAAAAAATAAATAAAATAATGTTATAATAAAAAGGGATTAAAGATTTTTAGGTGGAGGTTTAAAAATGGAAACAGTAGAATTTCAAAATTTAAGCGAAAAAGATCAGGTGTTAGAAATAATACATACAATAAATTCTAATGATATGGTTAATGTTCTAACTTATAATACACTAACAGGAATATCTATGTCTATACTAGAATTCATCGCTACAGAAGGGGATACTATTATGAATGCGATACTTCAAGACGATAGAGTAGCTACTATAGATTATTCAAAAGTAGAAGGATTTTCTATGGATGAGGAAACGGTATTATTAGCTGAAAGAGAGAATATAGTTATTTTTACAAAGAAATCAGACTTGAATTCAACAGATATTCAAACTATATTAAGTGGATTGACTGAATAATTATGAAAGATTTTAATAGTAATAAAGTATATAATTAATACTATAGATGGAAATTTGATATTTAAAAATCTATCTATAGTTGTCTATAATACGATAGATTTTAACGATTGGACTATTATGAATTAAAAGTGTATTATTAAATTAACAAGTACAAAGTATGTTCATAATAGTCCTCGTAACTCCACATTATGGGGATTGAGTATGATTTATAATAGTTCTAATTTTTCTGGCAGTCTTGGTACTGCTTATTTTTTTGCTTTTTTTGTGGTTGAAACTTGAATGTTTTTTTAGCGATTTTTAACGAACTTCCAACATTTTTCCAACATTAAAGCTAAATGTTGGAAGTTTTTATATATTCATCAAATTTTTTCAGTGTATTTTTTTTGCTTTCATTTGTAGAATGAACATAGATATCCATAGTTGTATTTATGTTAGTGTGTCCTAAACGTGCTTGTACATCTTTTATATTTGCCCCAGCTTGTAAAAGCATAGTCGCATGAGTATGGCGAAAAGTGTGCATAGAAAATTCACGATAATCTTTTAAACGCAATGCATTTTTTGTGAAATTATTGCTTGAAACTACATTACCTTCTTTTGTGGTAAAAATAAGGTTATATTCAATTTTTTTATAATACTTCCCATAGCGGATTTTATTTTCATTTTGTTTCTTTTTTAATCTTTTAAATACTTTTTCAACTTCTGCATTAAAATAAATATCTCTAATAGATTTCTTAGTTTTAGGAGTTGTAAGTCTATATTCTTGTTTGTTTTTATAGACTAAATTATGTTTTATGTGAATTATTTTCTCTTTAAAATCTATATCTTCCCATTGTAGAGCAAGAGCTTCTCCGATACGCATTCCTGTATTAAATAACAATATGCACATCTCGTTGAAGTTGTAATATTTTTCTCCTTTTTCTAATATTAATTCTAGATCATCCTGTGTAAGTACATCCTTGCTATTAGTATTTTCTATAAATTTTGGAAACTTAACACTACTACAAGGATTAGAAGCGATTACCTCTCCAGGGAATACCGCAAAATTTAAACAACCATTTAAAGTGGATTTAACTAATTCAGCGGTAGATTTATTGTAATCTTCTTCTTTTAAAGTATTATAAAAATCATTTATAACTTTCGGTTTTATGTCTACAACTCTATAATTCCCTATTCTAGGAACTATATGAAGTCTTAACATTCTTTCATAAGTTGATTTTGACCTATCTTTGCAATTTGTTTCAACATAACTTTCAAGCCAATTATTAGACAGCTCTTTAAATGTAATTTTAGATTCTTCCTTATAACCATTCTTTAGTATTTCAGCTTCAAAGAGCTTCATTTTTTCCTGTGCTTCTTTTTTAGTTTTTCCCCCAGCTCTTTCTATTCTTTTTCTTTTTCCATTTTCAGCTGGTAATTCTACAGAGAAATACCAGCTATTACCTCTTTTTCTTAGAGTACCCATAATGTGTAACCTCACTTTCTTAGTGTAATCTTGTTGAAATCTTAATGTTTTATTTATTTCATATTCAAATTAACATCAAGGTATGAAACGTATGTTCTTATAAATCGCTAATAAAAGGCGGATAAGACCGCCAACTAGAGTTCATTCTTTTCAAGAACTTCATCATATATATTTAATAGTTTTTTGCACGCAGCAGAGTAGAGAAGTCTTATAAAATGTATATCGTGTTTCTGTAGTACGTGCTTCATCAGTGTCATTATTCCACCACATATTTTTATTTTTAATAGTAATATTTTCCATTGTAGTATTTTGAAATTCATGTTACCACCTCCATGGAAATATTAAAACATACGTTTGATAGAAGATAAACCACTAAAAAGTGGTGTTAGAATTAAGGGTATAAAAAAACCCTCGCATCAGGGATTTCATACTGAAACCGACTGGACTATAAAAGTCTGTGAGGGTATTGATATCTATACTATTTTTTTAAAAATATTTTCATCATAAATCTAGTCATTTCTAACATGAAAATTAAACCACATAAAAAAGTAAATAAAGTTATATGAGCTATTAAAAGAGAATATTTATATAAAATAAAATTCTTTAAAATTTTCAATACAAAATGAAATAGTAATGACAATATAAAACATATTGTAGAACCAAGATTTAGCTTATATAGAGCTTTTATATTTCCTGTCTTCTCTAAGAAAGACAACTTTTCATTATTAACAGAAAATAATAATGCAAAAGATGTATTTAAAAAAGCAATAAATATACCAGATAAAGTAAGTGTACTATTATCTAAAATTGTAACTATTTTGCCTAAATTCAAATTAATTCTTATACAAAAGAAGTAATAAATAGCAGCAGAAACTAAAAAATGAGATATTAATATAGTTTCTGTTGAATAAAAAATATTGCTTAAAATATCTTTTTTATTTGCTTTTCTCATATTTAACCCTCCTTTTAAAAATATAAACTATAATTAGATTATAATCTAAAAAATATTGAATGGCTATAAATATTTTAAATAAAATTATTATTTATCTATAAGGAATTTTTTCTGTTCGTAGGCTCTTTCGATTTTTTTGAAGAAGTCCGAACTATCTATGTATTTTTTATTATCCATTAAGTAAATAGCTGAAACAGTAGATACTATTTTTTCTTCAAGTAAATCAAAAGAAACTAATGCATATTTTTCTTCTTCATCATCTTTATTAGTCTTAACATAAGAAGAGGCTTTTACTTTTCTGACATTGTTATAAGGACTATTATTATCATCGCTTTTATTAGCAACAACATCTCTAGCAAAGTCACAAACTTTTTCTACAAATTTAGATCCTTTACCTACTAAGGTAGCTTTTTTACCTTTAGCATAATAGTTTCTTTCATATACAATATCTCCATTGAATATATCATCTAAATCTTCATTTATATTTGTACCAAAATATTGATGGACTAGTTCTTTAGCAGGTGCTTCATAAGCTAATTCAAATTTTTTCAAAGCAGAGCCTTTTACGATATCAACTATCGCTTCTGGACTCAATATAGGTTTAATTATTAGTTTAGAATCATCTATATGTTCAGCTAAAACATGCTTTAAAGTAGTTGGTCTTTCGCCAAAATGATTATATTCAGCTACTAATACCCTTTTGTCGAAATAATAAACAAAATGAGTTCTTTCCATTAAAGAGGTATTCTCATCTAAATCATCAGGAGAAAGTTCGTTTTTATCTTTAGACAATTTAACCCGCATAGGAAGGTCTTTTGTTCTTATTTTCTGTATAATACCATGTACCCTCTTTTCATCAAATGACTCAATTGACATATTTAAATAACCATAATCTTCTTCTATAAGCATTTCCCCAAGAGTACTATTTTCAGCTTTTTCCTTAAAGCTTAAAAAGTCATAGTAAATTTGTTCTGGTGTTTTTTCTCCATCAGAAACTCTAAAAAAATATATCTTTTTATCTATTGTGTCCATTTTTAATATCTCCTTATTTTAAAATTTATTATATATATACACATTGGGATAGTTACTCAAAATGAGATAACGATTATCCGTTATGTGTAGATAGTCATAGTTAAGCGATAGATAGTAGAAGCTCTGTAGAAGGATGTCCTTGCTTACAGATAGCTCATCAGATAGTTCATGAATATTTGACAAGTTTTTCTTTAGAGCCACCATCAGTTCATCTATAGGTACTAAGAAGTTGCACGCCCACCTTAAAGCCTTGTTTTCACATTTGGCAATAGTCAGCTTATCAAAGTAGTTGGTAGGATTAATGTTGTTGCCAGCAGAAGTAAAATGATGTCCAAGTTCTTCAGCTAATACTTCCGTCATATGGATCATATTATCCTTAAGGAAATTAGCAAGAAGAATCATTCTAATACCATGTCTAGCAACATATAGAGCTTCAGAACGATATTCTGGGATTTCATCAACGAATTTAACAATAATGTTTTCTTTTTCAGCTAAGTCAAGGAGTTGCTCAAACTTAGTCATTTTTCTTTTTCATTTCTTCAAAAATTAAATAGTCAATGAAATCATCAAGTCTTTTTCTACCTTCCTCAGAAAGTTGCTGAGTACGGTCATCAGTATGTGCTGCTATTGTATTTTCTTCATAGTTTCTTATGTTAGTTCTTCCTAGTAGGTAGTCTATAGATACACCGAAAAATTCAGCCCAATTTTCCAAAATATTAACCTCAGGTTTTCTTTTGTCATTTTCATACTGTGAAATAGTAGATTTATTAAAAGTAGTATGATATTTATCATTAAATATTTGAACAAGTGTATCTTGTGTCATATCTTTTTCATTTCTTAATTCTTTAAAACGCATTCCAAAAGTTGTCATAAATAATACCTCCTTATAATTAAAATATAATTCAAGTTTTCGTTTACGTAAACTTTAGACAAGGAAATTAATAAAAAGTTTCAAAAAAAGTAAACTTTAAACTTGACAAGTTTTGTTTATGTGAATATAATTGAATTATAAACTTGGTTCACACAAACAAAACTAAGTTTTGAAAGAGAGGTGATAATATGCCAAATAGAAATATAAAAGCTGAAAGAGTAAGGTTTGGCTATAATCAGGAATATGTAGCGTCAAAGCTTAATATTTCTAAAACAACATACAATTTAAAAGAAAATGGTAAAAGAGAATTTACCGAAAATGAAATGAGAATATTAAGTAGATTATTTGGTAAAACATTAGATGAGCTTTTTTTTAATCATTAAGTTCACGCAAACAAAACTAAAAGCTATTTTATTTGATTTTCTCATATCTAAAAAAGCATATAAACAGACAAAAATTAGTATTAATCACTCTAATACCATTTAAAAGGGGTGAAAAAATGGCAAGAGCAGCAACTAAGGCAAAGGAAAATATCTTTTATAAAGCTAGAATATCCAACAATATAACAAGTCGAATAATGGCGAGTGAAGAGTTGAATTTTAATCGAAAAAGAGTAGAGGAAATAGAGTTGGATAAAGTAGAGCCTTATCCAGATGAAATTTTGATAATGGCTGAAGCTTATGATGCACCATACTTAGTTGAACACTATTGCAATCACATTTGTAAGATTGGGCAAAAGTTTGGTTGTAAGTATGTTGAGAATAAGGGAGATGCATATAAAGCAACAGTAATGTTTATTAAATCTTTAAAAGAGGCAGAGCAGGCAAAAGAAAACATATTAGAGATACTTTCAGATGGTAAGATTTCAAAAAATAAAATATCAATGTTAGATGAAGCTATAAGCAAGTTGAATGAAACAATGACAGATATTATCAATCTGAAAATAGCATTAGAAAAAGAAAAAATCAAAGGAGGTAAAAAGTAATGACAATAACAAATTTAGAGCCAGTAGTAATGGTAGCAGAGGCAAAAGATGTTGAGTTAGTTCCATTAGGAGAAGAGCTTAACATAAGAACAGATGAAAACGGAGAAACAATAATAAGCGGTAGAGAGTTACATGAAAGTTTAAAAATAAGTACTCAATATACTAAATGGTTTGAAAGAATGACTGAATATGGATTTGTTGAAAATGTAGACTTCATAGCTATTAGTCAAAAAAGACTAACAGCTCAAGGTAATGAAACAACATACACAGACCACCTACTAAAGTTGGATATGGCAAAAGAGATTGCAATGATCCAGAGAACACCAGAGGGAAAAAGAATAAGACAGTATCTTATTCAAGTTGAAAAAGCATGGAACAGTCCAGAGAAAATTATGGAGAGAGCATTGTTAATAGCTAAGAACAATATAAACAGACTAGAGATTGAAAATAAGGCAATGAAGCCTAAAGCAATTTTTGCTGATGCAGTAGCATCTAGTGAACAGTCAATTCTAGTTGGAGAGCTGGCAAAACTGTTAAAGCAGAATGGAATTAATACAGGTCAGAAGAGATTGTTTGAGTACTTGAGAGAGAATGGTTATTTGATAAAGAGAAAAGGCTCAGATTACAATATGCCAACTCAGAGAAGTATGGAGCTAGGGATTATGGAGATTAAGGAAACAGTTATAAATAATCCAGACGGAACAGTAAGGATAAACAAGACACCAAAGATTACTGGTAAAGGGCAGACATATTTCGTGAATAAGTTTTTAAACCCAAAGGAGGATTAAGAGAGATGGAAGATAAGGTAAAAGAGTTAGAAAAAAGAATAGCAACCCTAGAAAAAGAATGCCAAGGGTTGCGGTTAATGGTTGATTTCTTACAAGACATAGCTATAGCTACAGCTAACAAAGAAGGAACATGCTTATTTTCCTATCATCAGTTGTACAGCCCATCCGCCAATAGCTATAAGGAGCTCATGATGTTTATTAATGAGGTTAGAAAATTTGCCGAGAACCCCGCGTACAGAAACAGTAGACTTAGTGTTTTCAATGTTTTCTAAAGTTTGTATAAGTTCTTCTGATTCAGATTTATCTATATTTAGGGATTCAAGCAACTTAGAGATTTCCTCAATAGTACAAGATTGATTTATAGTTACTGTATTTTGATTACCTATAACTGAGTTACCAGATACTTCATTGATATTAAATACAGTACTAGATTCAACTGAATTATTAGTTTTGTACTTGATTATACAATCAGTATAAGAAGGATCTAACGGTTTAACAGATTCAACAATAAGTTTTTCTTTACTTATATCTTGTATAAGAGTATCTCCTGCTTTAATTATTACAACTGGTTCATTACTTAACCTTATAGATTGAATAGAATCCTTGTAATTACTAGAACAATAAAAAGCATGAATAGTTCCAAGAGGAAGATTTCCTCTAAATACATGGAAAGGTATACATTGTTCTCTAAAAATTTTTAATTCTGCATCACTAAAAAGGCAATCTTTGGAAAATTTCATAATAATACATCCTTTCAAAATATTAAATTGGAGGTGAGAGCAATGCAGGAGCTACACACGAAATAGATCCAGAGATAGATTTGAAAGAGTTTTTATTTGGAGGTGAAAAAAATGAGAGTAAAAGTAATTGAACGATGCAGTTCTAAAGACGAGAGACCGATATATATAGTTCAGCAAGATGAGTACCTACTTTCAGTTAAGGAAGTTGGCGAAAGATTGAACTTAGGAATAAATGCGGTAAGAAAACTGATAAAAAAAGGAGAACTTGATTACTTAGAGGTAACAGTAGAAAAAAAAGTATTAAATAGTTCAGTCAATGAATTTATCAGAAGAAATAAAAATAAAGATAGTAGAGAGCTGTTGAGGGATTAGATATGTATTACAGATTAACAAGCCATAAGGTTGGAGTAAGGAATATAACACTTACTGATGGAGCAGTTAATAGTGAGTGTAAGAGGAAGAAAGAGGTAAAGAGAAACAGAGCAGTTAGTGACTATCAAAGGGTAGTTGATAGAGCGGAGAGATATCTAAATAATTTGAGAGGTGAGTAGAATGAAAGATGTAAAAATTTATTACACAGACAAAGAATCAATTCCAGTAAGTTACAACAGAAAGGTTATGTTGGAAAAATTCAAAAAGTATGGAGAAAAATCACTTGGAGGATTTTCAGTAGATGATGCTTTAGAGAGTGCGTTTGAATATGGAATAGAGTTCGGTGCAAGCTGTATGTATGATTATTTAAATGATGATGACCAGGAGGAAGAATAAGATGAAAAAGGCAGATATGTTTTTAAAAGGTTTTAGAATGAGCTATTTAGTTTTAGGAGTTCTAAGTGTAGCAGAAATGATGGGAATAGAAGTAAATATGGTTTTATTTAGCTTTATATTCTTCATGGTTACATTCCCAGTAGATGTGTTAGTCGACAATATATGTCTTGTTAGAAAGGCAGAAAAGAAGCTTTATAGCAAAAAGAGAAAGGCAGTGAGATAGATGGCTAAACAAAAAACAGATGGCAAGCAGATGGATGAGTTTAGAAAGCATCTGAAAGAGTTTAGAGAGGCTAAAGGATTTAATAAACAACAGTTTTCATTTGAAATAGGAATGAGTAGAAGTTCTGTTCAAAAGATAGAAAAAAATCAAAAGAATCCAGGATATAAGTTTTTAAAAGCTTTGAATGATAAGTATCCAGAGATAGACTTACTTGAATGGTTTGGATTTAAGGTGGTGAGATAGATGATAACAACAGAAGGAAGATACTTAACAGTAGATTTAAATGGAGAGTTTGACTACTTCCAGCAGCATAAAGGGATGATAGTTGATGAATATCTTGAAGACCTTTTAAAAATGGATATGGATGAAATACTTGTAGAGGAAGAATGTTACAAATTCACAATCAAGTTAAGAGATAGAGCACAGGCTTTAATGTTTAAAAGATTACTTGATTTAGAGTTTGAAGAGTTTGACAGACAGAATCATGACTATGAATAGAGGTGAGATAATGGAATATTTAACAATACTAAATAAATGTATTTCAGTAGAAGCAAAAAAGCGGAAGGCGATGAGCAGGGTGACACTTACAGCATTCGAAAGAGATAGCACAAAAAGATTAGAGGATATGGATAAAGGCGAAAAAATGCTAAAAGAAGTATTCCAGGGTTACAGAAATATAATTAATGAACTATATGAGGAGAATGAAGCATATGAGCAAAGATTATCAGAACTTGAATAGTGAAGATGATATAGAATACCTTGAATGGTTGGAAATGGAAGAGATGTGGAAAGCAGAAAAGGAAACAATAGCAGATGTATTAGCATCTACAAGATAAAAAAATGAACACTCTATACAACCACCACGAAGTATAGAGTGTTCAACCAAATTTTTCAAAAGCAAAATATATGTTGTATAAATCTAAAGATATTAAAAAATCTAATTTATTAAATTATATCAAGGAGGAGCGTAACGTGTCAACTACACTATATGATCTAACAGAACAAGAGAAAGAAATAAAAGCAGCTTTACAAGAACTTGAAGAATTAGAAGATAAAGAAGCAGTAGAAAGATTAGTATCTATAAACGATTTAATCAATGCTGAGATAGTCGAAAAAGCAGAGGGGATAATTTATATAGCTAGAGATATAGAAAGCGATATAAGTACTATAGATGACGAAATAAAGAGATTACAAGCATTAAAGAAAAGAAAACAAAATGCCTATGACAGACTAAAAAATATGGTTAAAAGTTGCTTAGAAAAAATGGGCAGAAAGAAAATAGAAACACCATTTGGAAATCTTACAATTAGAAAGAATCCAGATTCTATAAAGATAATTGATGAAAGCCTAATACCAGAGGAATATATAAAAACTGAGGTAGTCAAGAAGGTAGATAAGAAAAAGATAAAGGAATGGTTAAAAGAAACAGGTGAGGTTATTTGTGGAACAGAGGTAGTATCATCTACAAGCTTGTTAGTTCCACGTGCTAAGAAGGGAGATGAGTAAGTTGGATGAAGTAAAGGAAGCAAAGGTAGATGTGAAAGAAGAAAAGCTGAATGTATGGCAGAAGTTAAATAGAGTACAGGTCGAATTAAAAGCACCTAAGAGCCAGTGGAACATATTCGGTAAATATTACTATAGAAGCTGTGAAGATATATTAGAAGGCTTAAAAACTCTATTAGAAAAATATAATGTAGCTATATTATTAAGCGATAGCGTAGAGCAGGTGGGAGAAAGGTATTATTTAGTAGCCGAAGCAGAATTTGTTGATTGTGAAACTGGCGATTCAATAAAAAAATATGGACGTGCTAGAGAGGAAGAAGCTAAAAAAGGAATGGACTCTTCGCAGATAACAGGTAGTGCGTCAAGTTATGCTAGAAAATATGCTTTAAATGGATTATTTGCCATAGATGATACAAAAGATAGTGACGCAACTAACAATGGCTCACAATCGAACACACAAGCTCAGAAGAGCAGTAATGACTACACTATAAATCAGAATCAACTCAAGAGATTGTATGCAATAGCTAGTAAGAAAGGTTTTAATTCAGAAACAGTTAAGGAGCATGTAAAGAAAAGATTTGGTAAAGAACCTAAAGAGCTGAATAAAACTGAATATGACAGAGTGGTAGAAGGTTATGAGAAAAAGCCTGACTATATGTAAGAAGGTGATAGATTGGGGGCAACATTATTTGATGATTATCCAATAGTGGTAGATAGAAAGTTAGCAGCTACTATCGGATTGAATGAAGCGATAGTTTTGCAGCACATTCATTACTGGTTAGTAAATAATCAAAAGAGCAATACTAACTTCTATGAGGGTAGGTATTGGACTTTCAACAGTATGAAGAAATGGCATGAAGAAGTTTTTTATTTCTGGAGTATAGAAACAGTCAAAAGAGTTTTCAAAAGTTTAGAAAAAGAAGGATTGCTTATAGTAGGTAACTTCAATAAAAAAGGTTATGACAGGACAAAGTGGTATACGATAGATTATCAAAAACTCTACTCAATGCGTTGCAATAACTCATTAGGTCAAAATGACATAATGGATAGTGTCAAAATGACCCAATGCATTGGGTCAAAATGCCACAATGGATTAGGTCAAAATGACCCAACCAATACCAAAGAGAACACAAAGAATACTACAAAGAGTTCTAAACAACAACAAGGGCTGTTGCTGGAACACGAAAAAGAAGTGTCTCTTCTTAAATCTTTTTTAGGTGGTAGTTATACTGATGAGTATGCTTTTAGGATAATCAATTTACTAGATGAGCTTAATAAAGATAGTAGATATTTAGAAGAGAAGATAGAAGTTGCTAAGAGCAGGAAGTTGAATAATAAGCAAGGATATTTGATAGAGGCAGTTAGGCAAGATTATAAGAATATTAGTGGGAACAAGATGAATAAGTTCCAGAACTTTGATTCTACTTTAGATAAGTATAGTTCTGATGAGCTGGAAGAAAAGATAAGACTAAGTCAAGCGAAGAAATATGAATAAAAGCAGGGGAGTTAATTCTCCCCAGCTTATAAATATAAATTAAACAGGAGGACGAAGGTAATGACAGATAAGATATTAAAAAGACTTGTCGATATTGCTAAGCATAGACGTGATGTTGAGATTGATACAATCGCACAGATTAGCATCTATACAGGCAATGAATCAGATTATTACAGAATATACGATAGGGATTTAGGAGTCATATACATAGTAAGTGAAGATGAAATGGTATTCGATTTAAGTAGGTTTAATGTGTGTGAGAAGTTAGTGTTATCAGATCTAGGAACATGCTTCACAGATGACACAATGGAATTAGAATATTGCAAAAGCGAAGATGGTAAAAAGATAAAAGAAAATGTATATTCTATATTTGATAAATTGCTAGGAATTAAGAAAAACAAGCTAGAGTTATTCAAGTTTAAAGAGTTGAGATATAACCCCGAAAAGCGCTGGGTTACTTTATACGACAAAGACGAGAACGTAGTAGGATACGTGAATCCAGATTGGGTGAAGGATAGAAAGGAGACAGAATAATGATAAGAAACGAAAGTACAAGCCAATTAATAGCAAGTAAGAACGGAGATAGGGACGAGCTTTTAAAGTTAGCTTCAAGATTAATGGATAGATTTATCGAGGATATAACACCAGCTATAGCAGGGGCAGTTGATAATTCAATCCTTCCTCCAGGGGTTATAAAATTAGCAATACTGAGCGAACTATATCAGAGAGCTGTAAGAAGACATTCCCAAATAAGACAATACGACAGAGTAGTTTGCAAGATATGGGACGGAGAAGAAGGATACCAAGAAGAATTATTAGAGGTAATTGAAAAATTAGCAGAACTTAGAAAATAAATAATAAAAAAGCTGGGGAGGGGTAATCCTTCCCTAGCAATAAAAGAGGTGGAGAAAATGAGTTACGAAAGATACAGAGAAGTGTTAAGCGACCTAAAAAGAATACTACTAGAAGATATAAGCGAAAGAAGGTTAGATGAGTTTCAACTAACTAGACTAGCAGAAGAAATAGAAGAGATACAGGACATTTTAGAAGAGGAGCTAGAGTTCTATGAATAAGTTTGAAAAAGCAACAATGGACAGATTAATGCTAGACAGTATGAAATTCAAAATTGTTAGATATTGTGATAGCAATTTAGATTGTTCAAATAGATGTTTTATAAGAGATTTATGTGAAGAATACCATGCACCCAACATACACTATTTAGATGATTGGAACGAAAAAGATATAAAAGAGGCTTATGAAATATTAAAAGTAGCAGAAAGAGAGGAATGGTAATGAACGCAATACATTTAGTTGGACGATTAACGAAGGATCCTGAAATGAAATATATTCCAGGAACAGAAACTGAATCAACAACATTTCAATTAGCAGTTAGAAGAAACTACAAAGACAAAGAAGGAAATTATAAGTCAGACTTTATTCCAATACAAGTACTAGGTAAAAAAGCTATACCTGCAGCAAATTATTTAAGAAAAGGAAATAGATGTGCTGTTGATGGGCGACTTCAAATTGATAGTTGGAAAGATGAAAATGGGAATTGGAAAAATATAGCTAAGGTTATGGCTGATAATGTAGAGTTTTTAGAGAGTGTTCAATCAGCTCAAAGTGATAATGTTGAACCTGCATTTGAACCACCAGCAGATTTTGGTAATGACTATGGAATGGTAGATGATGGAGATATTCCATTTTAGGAGGCAGTTATGAACGAAACAGAGTTAGTAACTAAAAGTGCTGAGAAGCTACACAAGCGATTCCCTTATATGAAATTATCTGAGGCAATAAAAACATCATGGGAGATTGTAAAAAGCAACAGAATGGAAAATGGAGAGGCTGATGTAGATTCTATTGATAAAACGGTAAAGGATATATGTGGTGAACAAAATTAAGGAGGTAGAGAGATGGACCTATTTGGGAAAAAGAGAATAGCTGAGCTTGAAAAAGAAAATAAAAAGCTACAAGAGGAAAAAGATAGAGCTTCGAATCTTTACAATACAACAGTTAAAAATCATTCTGATTTAGAACGTGAGTATAGAAAAATAAAAGCTGAAAATAATTCACTTCAGCTTGTAATGGAGAGCAAAAATAATAAGGTTAGAGAGCTAGAGTTAGAAAATAGAGATTTAAAAATTAACTTTGATAGCAGAGAAAGAGCTTTGAAAACTCTTAAGGATGATAGAGTTGAACGGGAAAAACAAGTAATAGAGTTAAATGAAGAGATTAAAATGTTAGAGTACGAAAATGGATGTATGAAAAGTAGAATAGTATCTATAGAGGAGCTATTTAAAAGCATAGATGGAGTATTTATATGTGATTTCAGAAAAGCACGTGGGAGAGCAAAAAATGCGTCTAATAAGAGAATAAGATACAAGGAATTGAATAAGATGGCAACTAGTATGGAGAAGATAATAAAAGAAATTACGAAGTCGCTAACTTGCTAGTAACTTGATATATAAGGGTAGACACAAGTCTACCCTTTGAAATTTGAACGTATTTTAATTTGATGAGGTGAGCAAATGCTAAAGATGTATGCTAAGTTTATCGCAACTTATTTTGGTAAAGAGAAGCAATTAAACAAGTTGAAAGAAGAGTTGAATGAGTTGATAGTAGAATGTGATAGGATGCTAGATACAAATACAGATAAGTTAGATTATAGCTTTTTAGAAGAGGTTGCTGATGTGTCTAATATGATAGAGCAGTTGAAGTATTTATACAATGACAGAGAGATAGATGATAGAGTTCTACAGATTAGAAAAGAGAAGAATGAGAGAACGTTAGAGAGAATAGAAGAGCAGGAAGGTGATTTATATTAAGTTTACGATAGATGGAGAGCCAAGAGGAAAAGGAAGACCACGTTTTACTAAGAGTGGTCACGCATTTACTGATCAGAAAACAAGGGACTATGAAAAGTTGATTGGATATTGCTATAAGGCTCAAGGTGGTAGGATGCTTGAAGGAGATATAGATATTTCAATAAAAGCATTTTACAAGATAGCGAAAAATGATAATAAGAATATAAAAGCTGCTAAGAGAGCTGGAGAGATAAAGCCAACTAAAAAGCCAGATATAGACAACGTGATAAAGGCAATACTTGATGGATTGAATGAAGTAGCATACAAGGATGATGCACAGGTGGTTAATGTAAGTGCAAGTAAATACTATTCAGATGAGCCTAGAGTGGAGGTGATAGTATCGAGAATTTAAAAGTGATAGCATTGTTAACGATTATAATGCTTGTGACTAAGATTATATTAAATAGATTTTAGGAGGGATTGGATGGCGACATTGATAACTAGATTAAAAGACAAAGATTGTATAAAGGTGACAGAGGAAATATTAAAAGAATATGAAAGTATAAAATCAGGATTAGAAACTCTTAAAGAGCAACTAGAATCAGTAGATGAAGATATAGTGAGTTTACCAGCAGTAGGATGTTCTGAAAGAGTTCAGATGTCGCTGTCTGGAAGTCCTACTGAAGATAGTGCATTAGAGATAATAGAATGTAAAAAGTTTATAGAAAAGAAAATAGAAGAAGATAAAAAACTAATAAGAGCGGTTGATAGAGGATTGAATAATTTAGATTTAATCCATAGGCAAGTACTAGAGCATATTGTTATAAATGGAGACAGTTGGGTTTATACATGTGATAAGCTAAAGTATGGTGAGACTCAATTGAGAGAGAAAAAGAAAGAAGCAGTAAAATCTATGGCTTATGCTTTATTTGGTTTTAGCATAGTAAAAGAGGATACTTTATTCGATAGATTAGAAAAAACCGAGGAATAACAAAAGGATTAAACGGTTTAAAAATGGTATTATAATAGTATAAAAACTTAATAAATCGCTATACAGACGTTAAAGGATTTTATTGTATAGTAAAATGTGTAACCATATGAGAGAGGCAACTGTAAAAGGTTGTCTCTTTTTATGTGCCCAGAAAGGAGTGATATATATGGGCTAACAATCAAACAAAAGAAGTTTGCCGACGAGTATATCATTTCTGGTAATGCTACTGAGGCACGGATAAAGGCAGGTTATTCTAAGAAAACTGCTAGGAGTGTGGGTTCAGAAAACCTTACAAAACCTGACATTAAAACATATATAGAAGAAAGAATGGCTGAAATAGAAAGTCAGAAGATAGCTGACCAGAAGGAAGTAATGGAATATCTAACAAGTGTTATGAGGGGAAAAGAGACACAAGAACAACTTATAACAATTGGATTAGGTGAAGGTATGACAAGAGCAGAAACCTTTGATGTAGAAGTTTCAGCTAAGGAACGAATAAGAGCAGCAGAATTAATTGGTAAAAGATACGGTATGTGGACTGATAAGCAAGATGTTAACATAGAGCTTCCTGTATTTATAGATGATGTACCAGAGGAAGATTAATGGCAAATACATCTATAAGTAAACTGATTGGGAAAGGATACAATAAATTTTGGCATACTAAGAAATTCTATAAAGTTGTAAAGGGAAGCAGAGGATCTAAGAAATCAGTTACAACTCAGCTTGAAATGATTTATAAAATGATGAAGAATCCGTGGATGAATGTTCTGCGGATGAGAAGATATGGAAATACATTAAGAGACAGTGTATATGTTGGTCTCAAAAGTGCTGCTAATAGATTAGGAGTATCACACTTATGGAAATTTACAGTGTCGCCTATGGAACGGACCTATCTTCCAACTGGGCAAAAGATTCTTTTTAGAGGGTTTGATGATGCTCTGAAACTTACTTCTATTCAGTTAGAAAAAGGGCATATAACTCACTTGTGGCTTGAGGAAGCCTATGAGCTTGAGAGTAAAGATAAATTAGATACAGTAGTAGAAGGTATGAGAGGGGAATTAGATGACCCTAATGCATACAGACAAGTGATACTTACGTTCAATCCATGGTCAGAGAATCATTGGTTAAAGAGTGAGTTCTTTGATAACTATGATGAAGATGTATTTGCTCTAACTACTACATACAAAGTAAATGAATTTTTAGATAAGCAAACTATAAAGAGATATGAAAAGCTATATAAAACTAACCCTAGAAGAGCGAGAATTGTTTGTGATGGTGAGTGGGGAGTTGCAGAAGGACTTGTATATGAGAATGTAGAGTTTAGACCGCTAGACAAGGATGAACTTGCAAAACAAGGTTATACTCTGTTAGTTGGTTTAGACTTTGGTTTTACTCATGACCCTACAGCTCTAGTAGTTAGTTGGTTAGATATAGAGAATGAAACTTTATATATTATAGATGAGCATTATCAAACTGGTATGCATACCAAAGAGATAGCTCAAATGATTAGAAAAAAAGGATACAGTAAGTCAACTATCATAGCAGATAGTGCTGAGAAAAGACTAATATCTGAATTAAGAACAGAGCATGGACTAAAAAATATAAAAGAATCTGTGAAGGGTAAAGATAGTGTCAATCAAGGGATTGATAAGCTGCAATCATTAAGAATAGTTTGTGATACTTCTTTAGTTAATACCAAAGAGGAGTTTTACAGCTATGCTTATAAATTTGATAAAGTATCTGGTAAATTTACAAATATTCCAGAGGATAAGAACAATCACTTGATGGATGCATTGAGATATAGCTTGCAGTGTGTAAACAACAAAGTGAAAGTAAAACTATTCCAAGGTGGAATTTAGGAGGTGAGATATTGTTTATAATGGATTCAGAAACGGAACTAACTACAGAGCTGCTTGAAGAATATATAAATCAGCATAAAGCTGAGGCTATTAAATTAAGAAAGAAAATGGATATGTATAAAGGTCAGCACGATATATTAAGTCGGGACCCAAAGGAAGCATTTAAACCAGATAATAGATTAGTTGTTAACTTTGCTAAGTATATTGTTGATACATTAAATGGGTTCTTTATAGGTGTACCAGTAAAAACTGTACATGATAATGAAAGCGTAAGTGATTATATAGAATTTATACAGAAGTATAATGATCAGGACGATAACAATGCAGAGCTAAGCAAATTATGTTCAATTTATGGTCATGCTTATGAATTACTATACTTAGATGAAAATGCTCAGGTTGGTATTACATATCTATCTCCAGAAGAAGCTTTTATTATCTATGATGATAGTGTAGCTAGAGAGCCACTTTATGGAGTTAGATATTTTACAAATAGCGACGAAAAAATAGAAGGTAGCTACTCAGATAAAAATAAAATATATCATTTTGAGATAGAAGATGGATTGAGAATAGTTGATGAAGAACAAAATTATTTTGGAGATATACCACTTGTCGAATATCTTGAAAATGAAGAGAGACAAGGAGCCTTTGATAATGTTGATACTCTTATAAATGCATATGATAAAGCTATATCAGAAAAAGCAAATGATGTTGATTATTATGCCGATGCATATTTAAAAGTATTAGGAGCTGAGCTAGAAGAGGAAACTCTTCAGACACTTAGAGATAGCAGAATAATAAATATATCTTCACCAAATGGAGATGATGTATCAATAGACTTTTTAGCGAAACCTTCATCAGATACTACTCAGGAGAATTTAATAAATAGATTGGAAAAATTAATATTCCAGATAAGTATGGTTGCAAATATCAATGATGAAAACTTTGGTAATGCATCTGGAATCAGTTTAAAATATAAGCTTCAATCTATGCTAAACTTGGCAAATGTGAAAGAGAGAAAGTTTGTATCTGGTATGAATAGACGTTGGAAACTTATATCTAATCTTCCTAACTCTAAAATGAGTAAAGATGATTGGATGGGTATAGAATATCAGTTTACAAGAAACCTTCCAACAAATGTACTAGAAGAAACTCAGATAGCGCAGAATTTAGCTGGAATAGTATCAGAAGAAACTCAATTAAAAGCATTATCTTTAGTTGAAAATGTTAAAGATGAGATTGATAGAAAAGAAGCTGAAGTTGATAGGAAAGCTCGGATATATGACTACAATGATTTAGGTGATATTGATGAACAGTAAAGCTGATTTTATTGCTGCAATGAAGGATGAAAAGTATTGGAATGTAAGAGCTGAAATGCTTTTTAAGAATATAGAGCCAGATGAAGAAAAACTTATTAAAAAGCTAGTTAAATATTATAAGGTAGAAGCAGAGAGGCTTAATAAGTTGATAGCTGAATACTATACTAAATATGGCAAAGATAATGTCATAGAGTATAGAGATCTTTTAAAAAAGTTATCTGATAGTGAACGAAAACTATTAATTGAGGATATAGATGAGTTTATAAAAAAATATCCTCATCATAAACATTTAAAAAATATAAGAACTAGTATTTATAAATTAGATAGACTTGAAGGTTTAAAAGTATCAGCTGAGTTGCAATTGTTAGAGCTAGGTGAAAAAGAAGTTAAAGATGTGGAAGCATTTTTAATTGATATTTATAAAAATGGTTATGACTATGCTCAGAAAGAACTTGGATTTGGTAGCAACTTCAATTCAATAGATACAGAAACTGCTAAGAAGTTTGTAAATAAGGCTTGGGTTGGTGGAAAAAGCTTCTCTAAAAGAATATATAATAATCGAAGGAAAGTAGCTGAATGGATTAAGACAGACTTTGCTGATGGAGTTAAGAGAGGAGATTCTTATTCAAGGCTTGTTAAAAATCTTATGAATAAATTTGAAGAAGTAAGTAGGAGTAGTGCTAAAAGATTAGTAACTACAGAGGCTTCTTATATGTTAAATGAATCGAGTATGAAAACTTTTGAAGAAGAGTTTGATGAGTATAAGTATAATGCTTTATTAGATTCTAAGACTTCAAAACTTTGCAGACGATTAGATGGTAAAGTATATAAGATAAGTGAAAGGCAAGCGGGTAAAAACTTTCCTCCAATGCACCCTAATTGTAGAAGCTCTTTTACAATAGTAATTCCAGATGATTGGATGGATAGAGCCGTTAAGAAAAATAACACGAAAGAAGAAAGTAGAGTATCTGATAAAGATATAAAGGCAATAAATGAATATATATCATCACAAAGTTATATATTGAACTATAAACTAAGAAATGACATTGAACTTGATGACTATGAAAAAGAATTGATAAAGGATATTGACAATGCTATTATGAAATTAGATAAGTATCAAGGTGAAGTTTATAGATCCTTATCATTCCAATTTGAAGATGAGTATGAAAATTTTGTAAGAGAACATAAAGATGGTGAAATCATTATGTACAAAGCATATACATCATCTTCTACAGAAATATATGATGATAGCATGAAAGTTCAAATGATAATAAAGAGCAAAAAAGGGAGAGATATGAGGTCATTTAATAAGAATGAAAAAGAAGTATTATTCCCTAGAAATACAAAGTTTATAGTTGAAAAAAATGAAGGTGATAAAATATGGTTGAAAGAAATCTAAATAATGATAAAGATTGGTATATATTAAAAGAACAAAGAAGATTATCAAGATGTATAAGATGTAAAAATTTTACAGGTGATATTAACAAAAGAGATAAAGCTGTATGTGTAGCATTTGAAAATGGTATACCACAGAAATATATAGAACGAAAAGAAGATGATGAAAGAGAATGTAATAAGGGAATAAAATATGAATACAAACCATATAGCGATCCGAGATTTCATGAATCTCCAAAAGTTGTAATAATCAGATGTGGACATTGTAAGAATTTTATAGAATATAATGACGAAAAAGAAAAGGTTATTTGTAAGGCTTTTAAAAATGGTATTCCAGATGAATATCTAAAAAGGGAAGAAAATGATAAAAGGGAATGTAATAATGGGTTACATTATGAACATAAATAGTCTTTTAGCAATTTGAAAAAGGTTGCTTTTTTTATGCTCTTTTTTAGATAGTCCAAGCATTAAAGACTATAAACTTTATGGAATATAGTTGGCTGACAACTTAAAAACAGGAGGAAATAAATGAAAGATACACCATTAAAAATGAAACTTCAGTTACTAGCTGATGATAATAGTGGAGACAATGCTCCAACTGATAATCCAGTACAGAAAGAAACTGAAAACAATAATTCTGAGGGTAAAAAACAGAATGAAAAGAAATACACTGATGATGAAGTTGACGAAATCATCAACAAGAAATTTGAAAAGTGGACTAAGCAGAAAGAAAAAGAGATGAATGAGGCGAAAAAATTAGCTGATATGACTGCTCAGGAAAAAGTAGAGTATGAAAGAAATCAGCTGAAAAAGGAACTTGAAGAGTTAAGAAATGCTAATACTATCTCTGAAATGAGCAAAACTGCAAGGGGAATCCTTAAAGAAAGAAATATAGACATATCAGACGAATTACTAAGCATGCTAGTAACTAAAGAAGCTGATACTACTAAGAAGAATGTAGAAGGTTTTGCTGAGATGTTTGATAAGGCAGTTGAAAAAGCTGTAAATGAAAAACTTAAAGGAAATCCACCTAAGAAAGGTCCAGGAAACAAAACTCTTACAAAAGAGGATATATTAAACATTAAAGACAGAACAGAAAGACAGAGAAAAATAGCTGAAAATATAGAGCTATTTAATTAAAGGGGGAATATAAATGGCAGCAGAAAACAATTTAACAGAAAAATTTGCAAAAGCTCAGTCAATAGATTTCGTTGAGCAGTTTGGTAAAAGTATAAAAAAATTATTAGAAATGTTAAAAATAGAAAGAAGAATGACTTTACCAGTTGGAGCTACTATAAAAACTTATAGCTCTAAAGTAACATTAGATGGAACTAAAGTAGCTAAAGGTGATATAATACCACTTTCTAAAGTTGAGACAACTGAAGGTGATCCAATAGAACTAGCTTGGGATAAAAAAAGAAAGGCTGTAGCTATAGAAGATATACAGGCATATGGATTTGAACAGGCGGTGTCTAAAACAGATACAGAATTATTAAGAGAATTACAGAAAGAAATAAAGAAAAACTTCTTTGCTCAGTTAGCAAAAGGAACTACATCAGTTTCTGGAGTAGGACTTCAGGGAGCTATGGCTAAAGCTTGGGGAGGAGTTGCTGGTAAATTTGAAGATGATGACGTTACAACTATAGCATTCGTCAATCCAACTGATGTAGCTGATTATTTAGCAACTGCACAGATAACAGTTCAGACTGCATTCGGTCTTAGATATGTCGAAAACTTCCTAGGAGTAGATGTTGCTATAATGTCTACATCAGTACCAGCTAAAACATTATATGCAACAGCATCAGATAACTTATGTTTAGCTCAGGCTAATATGGCAGGAAGTGAAATAGCTAAAGCATTTGATTTTACTACAGATGAAACTGGAATAATAGGAGTTACTCATGATGTAAATAAACAGAGACTAACAGCTGAAACAGTAACTGCATCAGCGACAGTATTATTTGCTGAAAGGCTAGATGGTATAGTTAAAGCTACTATAACAGCAGCTGCTGCAGCTGCAAAAGCTTAAGAGGTGATTTAATTGGGTTTACTCGATAGGATAAAAGTCCGACTTCCAGAGGAAAATGACGATACTCTTTTGAACGAACTTATAACTACTGCAACAGATAGAATATGTTTAAGATTGGGAGCTGATGAGCTCCCTTCTATATTCGAGTCAATATGTGTTGAGGTAGTTGTAAAGGCATATAGAAGAATCTATTATGAAGGTATTGAATCTGAAAGTGCTGATACAATGCAAACTAGTTTCGTATCTGACTTATTAGAGGAATATGACAGTGAATTTAGTGCATATTTAGAGAGAAAGAAAAAAGAAGATGTCACGCAGAAGAAAGTAGTGAGATTTCTATGAAATGGATTGAGTGTAAACTGTTAAGAATATTAGCAGATACAACGGATAGACTTGGTAATGAAATTAAAAAAACTGAACTAGAAAGAAATATAAAAGCTAGGTTAACTCGGTGGACTTCCGAAGATGTAAATATTTACGGAAGGGACTTAACTAATTCTTCTAGAAAGTTAATTACTCCAAACAAAGTGTCTTTAAGTAATAAAGCAATACAGATTGAAGATACTATGTACAAGGTAGTTAAAGAAGAGGATTATGGAAGGTTTAGAGTTGCTGTAATAGAGGAGTGGGGAATATGGCAAAATTCAGTATAGATGTGAATGGTGTCGGGGATGTACAAGCTAAAATAAAAGGACTTGTAAAGTATCGACCTATGATAAGAAGTTGCATTGTAAAATCTCTTGCTGATATGAAAAATAGAAGTGAACAACTTACACCAGAAGATACAAGTGAATTAAAAAAATCAGCTTACCAAAGAATGAATGGAGATTTAGAAGGTATATTTGGTTTTAATAAAGAGTATGCTCCATACGTTGAATATGGTCATAGATTGCGTAATGGAAAGTTCCATCCAGCAAATCCATATCTAAAACCTAATGCAGAAGCACAAGCTAAAATTTTCAAAAAAGATTGTGAAGAAGCAATGCGGAGATTAGCAAAATGATAAAAAAAATAAACCTAATAGATCTCCATGAAGCGATAAAGAATAAACTTGAAGAGAAAACAGATTTAAGAGCTTATGATGTTGTACCAGAAGATGTCAAAGCTCCTTTTTTATCTTTGCAATGTGTGGGCAAAGAAGATTCTTCCACAAAAACTATGTTTATCGAAAAGTTTATGTTTTATATTCACTGTTTTGCTGAAGGTGATTCTTCCACAAAAATTTATGATGTAATAAACAAGGTCGAAGAGGCTCTTACAGAAGATATTGAGTTGCCTAGTGAATATAATTTAGTAAACCAAGTTGAAGAGGGAATAGTTCAGATAATTACAGAAACAGAAACATTTGAAAAAAGAGCAATACTAGAATATTCATTTAATATCTGTTATGGATTTAAATGTAAAATTTAGGAGGAAAAAATGGCAGCATTAAAAGAATTTGAAGATAAATTATACTGTGATGTAACAACTCAGGCTACTAATGCAATAGCTGGTAAAGATATTCTTTTATGCATATTTAATGCTACAGGGGAAAAGTTACTAGCGATAGACGGACAGCAGTCTTTAACTTTGAATAGAGAAAAAGAGATAATAGAAATAAATTCTAAAACAATAGATGGAGGATGGAAGACTAAAGCAGCAGGACCTAAAGATTGGTCAATAGAATCTGATGGGATGTATTCTCCTACTTTAGAATCGCATCAGCTACTAGCACAGGCATATGAAGAGGATGAGTATGTTTGTTGCAAGATAGTAGATAATAAGAGAAAGAAACCTTTATTTGGAGGATTGGCGTTAATAAAAGAATTTAACTTAGAAGCTCCATATGATGATTCTATGACATTTGAGATGACATTAGAAGGTTGTGGCAAGCTTACAGACTTAACTAAATCAGAAGAAGCTCCAGCAATGCCTGGAGAAGGAGGAATGGCATAGAATGTTTGAATTTGAAAGTAGAATATACGAATTAAGATACGATATGAAAACTGTTGAGCAGTTGGAAAATACAGTAGGAATGTCTATAGTAGATATGATACAGAGTGTTCCTACTCTAACTAGATTAAAAATGATGATAGGAATGGCTCTTTGGAATGAGCATGGAAATAAAGTATCAAGCAAAACTGGTTCAGAAATGGCTGAAAAGTTTATACAAGAAAGAGGATTATTAGAATGTTTTAGAGAGTGCGTCAATAAAATCTCTGAGGACTGTGCTTTTTTATTCCGAAACGCTTAGTTGAATTTGAATATCTTGGTAAAGATGAAAACAAAATAGAAGATGATGAAGCAAGTGAATATTCTGAGGATAAGGCACTTGCTTTTTTTATCGTCAATTTTGGTTACACTAAGCGAGATTTTGAAGCTTTAACGATAAGGGAACGAATATTTGCTATGAAAGCTTGGGAGGATAAGAAAGTATTAGATACTCAGTTAATGGCTAATGCATTCTTTAATGCTTATGCAAATGCAAATAGAAAGAAAGGTAAGAAGCCTATTCCTTTATGGAAAAAAACTAAGAATAAAAAAGTGAATATTAGTAAAGTAAAACAACAATTTGCTGAAATTGAAGAAATTGAAAAGAATGGCTCAAAGGATTGGGTTAGACAGATATATGAAGGAAGGAGGTAATACTTCTGAGTTCGTTAGGTGATATAAAAGTAAAAATATCTGCATTAGCTGATGGATTTGACGAAACTATAAGCAATGTAACTGATAGTTTAGAAAATCTGGATAAAACTGGAGAAGGTACTGCAGCAGCCGCTCGGCGTTGGGGAGATAGATTTACTAATATGGGAAGCTCTTTAACTAAAGCTGGAGTTGCAGTAACAGGAGCAGTAGGGGCTATGGTTATGGCAGGTTCTAAATGGTCGGCTGAGGTAGCAGGTCAGCAGTTCTTATATAATAACTTGGATACTGCTATACAAAAGACTATAACGAGTGAAAGTCGGCACGCTAACTCTATAGGACTTACAGAGCAACAGTATAAAAATTCTGCTACAAGCATAGCTACATATTATAAAAATATGGGTATGACTACCTCAGAAACTTCTAGGTTATCTGCTGAAAGTATGAATCTTGTTGCGGATCTAGCAGCAATAACTGATATGCCTTTTGATGAAGCTATGGATAGGTTTAAGTCGGGCTTAATGGGTAACTATGAAGCCTTAGATGCCTTTGGTATTAATATTTCAGCACGGTCACTTGAAAATAGTGAGTTTGTCAAAGGGTTAGGAAAATCTTGGAATCAGTTATCAGATAATGAAAAGATGATGGCAGTTTATAATGAGATAGTTAGACAGTCTAGTTCAGCTCAAGGACTAGCTAAACAGGAAGCTCAGTCTTTCGGTATGCAGATGAAATTATTAAAAGAAAAAATAATGGAAACAGCAGGGGCAATAGGTGAAAAATTGCTTCCATATTTGGAACCATTTATACAGAAAATGAATGAAATAGTTGAAGCAGTTGGAAACTTTGCAAATGAACATCCTCAGCTTATGGCAGGTATATTAGCGGTAACAGGTGCTATAGGTGGTTTAATGTTAGTACTTGGACCAGTACTCATGGTTGTTGGTCAGTTGATGACTGGATTTGCATCAGCGACGGTTGTAGCTGGAGTATTAGGAACAACTGTAAGCACAATGGCTCTTACTTTCTTAGGGGTAATTGCAGCAATTACAGCAGTTATAGCTATAGGTGCACTTTTAATAGCCAATTGGGATGCTATAAAACGGAGTGCTATTGCATTATGGAATGATGTTAAGAGTAGTTGGAGTACTAGTCTAAATGAAATTAAAACAATGGCTATTGATTTATGGAATGACATCAAAACAGGTATTGCTAATGTATGGAATAGTATGAAAACAACAGCTACTAATATATTTAATAATATCAAAACAGTTATTTCAAATATATGGAATAATGTAAAATCAGTAACATCTAGTATATGGAACAGTATAAAGAGTACAGTTTCAAGTATATGGAATGGAATAAAATCAACTGCAACAAGTATATTCAATGCTATTAAATCATTTATAACAACATCTTGGAACAATGTAAAATCAACTACTACATCAATTTGGAACAGTATTAAAAGTAGTATAACTAGTATACTTAATGGAATAAAATCAACATTCACTAATATATTAAATGCTATAAAAAATGCTGTTAAAACAGGAATGAACAATGTAAAAAGCACTATGGTAAATATAATGAATCAAGCTAAGAGTGCTATAAGTAATATGGTTGGACGGTTTGCAAGTGTGGGTAGAAATATCGTAAATGGTATAGCAAATGGTATTAGGTCTGGAGCGAGTGCAGTAATTAATGCAGCTGCAAATGTAGCTAAAAGTGCATTAAATGCAGCTAAGAAATTTCTTGGAATACATTCTCCTTCTAAGGTTATGGCACAAGAAGTTGGTAGATTCATTCCAAGTGGTATGGCTGTAGGTATTACCGCTAATATAGATAGTTTAAAAAGTGCAGTTAGAGAAATGACTGGTATAGGAATAGAGCCAGCCATAGCATCAGTATCTGATATAGACTATAGTAGAGCTATGAATTATCAGAGATTTAATCCTGGTACAGATAATATAATGAGTGAGGATACTACTCCACAATCACTACACATAAACTTTAGATTTGGAAATAGAAAATTCAAAGGATTTGTAAAAGATATAACTAGAGCTCAGGATACAGAGATAGAGCTTATAGAAGAATATGGAATATAGGAGGGTGGCAAATATGAAAGAAGAAGTATCTTTTTTAGAAAAAGAGAGTAAAGGCTACCCTCTTAAATTATATGTAAATGGAATATGCTTAGATGATGCAATAGAGGGATTCAATACTCTAAATGTATTTGGTAGAACAGTAGCTCATAAGAAGGTGAATATAACTGAGGGCACTGATAATGGTGGCTTTATGAGTTCCAATAGATACAAAACAAGAAAGCTAACAGTCGAGTATTGGATAAAATCAAAAGATAATAAGGCTCTTATAAAGAGTTTTGAGAAACTGAACAAGATATTAGAAGGAGATAATCTTGACATAGTAGTAAATGATGAAAAATTCCATTATTTTGGAGTAGTGTCTGAATTTGAAGAAATAAATGACACTACTAATTGGATATACAGTAAATTTGATATAGTGTGTTTAGATCCTTTTAAATATAGTGACATATATTCTATTAAATTTGATAGAGTAACTAATTTCCCATATTTATTTTTACATGAAACTATACCAGATTCTATAGAAGTAGATTTAAAGGGAGATTGTGATATTGTAAAAATTACAAATACAACTAATGGAAAAAGTATAATCTTAAATGGAAGATTTAAAAATGGAGATAATATACTAGTTGATATTAAAAATAGTACTGTGGTTTATAACCGAAGAAATAATTTAAATATGCTCAATCTACTTAGTGATTTTGAAGATTTCACAATTAACTTTGATGATGAGATTGTAGTAGTAGGCTCTTCATCAGATAGTTGTACTATAAAATTCAGAGAAAGGAGACTATAGGATGCTTTATTTGTTTGATAAAAATGAAAATCTTATAAAGATAATACCTAGGGAACAGATTGAAACTGCTATATCAACAGAAAAATTAAACAATATAATGACTATAGATGTTGATTTGGCATCTGTAGAATACTCTGATATATCTAATGCTGAGTATATAGGACACTTTGATTATAAGAATAAAGAGAAGTTTTTAATGTATAGAATTACTAACAATATATTACAAAATTCTAGTAGTATAAAAGGCATCCATATTCTATTTGACGAATTGAAAGCTAATGGATATATAAGAGACAAGAGACCGAACAATTTAAGTGCAAGTGATGCTCTTGGAACTATATTAGCTGGTACACGTTGGGAAGTTGGAAAAGTATTCACTGAAAATAAGGGAACTACTAACTGGTATGATAAATCAAGACTAGATGCTCTATCTGATTTTTTAAGTATTTGGAATGTAGAGATAGATTATAGAATCGTATTTGATGGTCAGAAGATTACAGGAAGATATGTAGACCTTTATGACGAGATGGGAGAAGATACAGGTAGAAGGTTAGTATATGGTAGTAACGCTATAGATATAAAGGCTGAGGAAATAAAGAGTAATATCTATACAGCTCTTATAGGTAGAGGTAAAGGTGAAGAGAAAACAGATGAATCCGGAGAAACTACTGGAGGATATGGCAGAAGAATAGATTTTAAAGATGTTGAGTGGAGCAAGGCAAAAGGTGACCCAGTAGACAAACCACTAGGTCAAGAATATGTTGAATTAAAAGAAGCTACAGCTCTTTATGGATATAGTGATGGAAGTCCTAGAATTAGAATTACAGAATTTAGTGATTGTGATAATAAAGAGGAGCTTTTAAAACTTACTTATGCAGAATTAGTTGATGCAGCTAGACCTAAAGTAGAACTAACAACAGAGGTAAATAGAATAGGAACTACCAATTTAGGTGATTCAGTTAATATAATCAGAAAAGATATAGGATTATATTATACAGCTAGAGTATTTCAAATCGAAAGAAATCTACTAGATGATAGCTTAACTAAAATATCTCTAGGGGATTATATTCCAACATCAGCAGAAAAGAAAAATAAAGATTATAAAGATAGATTAGATAAAATTAATGATGCTCTAAATGATTTTATGGATAAGTCTCATCAAACTGATGATGACTTTTTAAAATTACTTCAAGAAGGGTTAGAACAGAGCTACTACAATGATGATGGATACAACTATGAATTGAAAGTTGATAATGAATGGAATCTTCCTGCAGGGTACTATTCGTTTGATAAACCTATAAATCAGAATCCTAGTAAAGTAATTTATATGGGTGCTGGTAAGATAGCTATAGCAAATAGTAAAAAAGCTGATGGTAGTTGGAGATGGACTACATTCGGAACTGGTGACGGATTTGTAGCTGACACAATAGTAGCTGGAGTATTAAAAGGTGGTAAAGTTAAATGGAATCTTGAAACTGGCGAGTTTATAATTGGAAACAATGCCGAAGATTTTAAATTAAAATTTGATGGTGAATCTCTTGTATTTGGCTCTCAATCTTTGGGAAAAGATAATATGACACCAGAGTTAAAAGAAGAATTAAAAGGTGAACAAGGTCCACCAGGAGAGCCAGGAGAAGCTGGAACAGATGCAACACTACCAGAGTGGTGGCATGATTGGAATCAATCAACAACTACTATAAATGGAGATTATATTTTAACTCCAAGAATGTATGTAGGAAGTTCTAACAAAGGAGTATTCTTTGGTAATAATGTAGTTCAATCTGGTGGTAAATATTTAAGTGGATTAGTTGGATATTGGTCTCCAGATGTTACATTCCATTTAGATACAGACGGAAGATTAACACTTGGGAATAAACCTGGTAGGCAGTTTATTGTAGATGGAAGTGGAAATGTTACTTGTCCTAAGATTAAATCATCTGAAATAGAAGCTGGAGCTATAACTACTGATATGCTATATCCAGGCACAAATAATAGAATAGTTTTAGAAAGAGGTAAAACTGCTGGTGATGTTGATTCTATGAGTATAGATATAAATGATGGTGGTATAAGAGTAAAAAAAGACCAGAATACTTATATATTAGTATTTGATGGTGGATTTAGATATTATTACAATGGTAGTGCTATATTCAACTTAAATACTACAGTTGAAGAATTACAAATTTCAGATTTGAACTTAATTCCACAAAATACTCCAGGAACTGCACTTACATGTGGGAAAAACTCTTCGAATCGTTACTTTGACAGTTTTTATGCTAGAAAATATTATGGAAGAAGTGTAAATGTAGGTGAGTTCAGTCTTACAAATACACTGCAAGAAGAGAAAAAAGATATTTCATATGATTTCTTTAAGAATTTTTCTACAAATTCAAAAGAAATTTACCTTTCAAAAGTAAATGAAGAAAGGATGATGCTTTCAGAAACAGCAAATCAATTTTCTGATGCATATCAAATTGCTGATGATAACCCAGATATAGTATTTCAAGATGCAAATTTTATAACAGAAACTCAATCTTTAGCATTAGAAAAGATTATAAATAAACTAGATTTATTAGAAAAAGAGAATAAATCTTTGAAAGAAGAAATAGAAAAACTGAAAGGAGATGGTTCAACGAATGCTCTATAATTTCGGTAAAAATAATATTTCTGTAAGGTTTACAGAAAAGGAAATAGAAAATGGATTCGGTGGTATGACAGGTGACTACAATACAAGGGGATTTGTAGCTACAGTTATAGCTGATGACGGACTAGCACTCAATGATGAAAATATAGATATCAGACTTCTTATAAGAGAAGAGGATGGAAAAGGTATCTATGAATCAAAGGGTGCTTTTTTAGATGGTGGTAAGTATAAGTTTATAGTTCCAAATGAGGTATTTAGAAAAAATCAGACTGTAGATTTACAGTTTGCTATGTTCGATAAAGAGGCTAAAGAAACACTTCTTTCAGCAGTATTTAAAAGAGAGATAAATAGATCTCTATTAGAAAGAGAAACTGACAGTGGAGAATTATTTATTGATTACGATAAAGTTCATGAGTTTTCACTTCATTATGAGGAGAAGATGAATGAGTTAAAATCAGTTAGTCAAGAAGGTTTAAATGATATTAATCAAGCTGTAGAAAGTGGATTAAGTAATATAGAACAAAAATCTACAGAGGGATTAAATAATATCAATGCAGCAGTTGCAGAAGGTTTGAACAATATGAGTGAAATAGAATCGAATGTAACTGATATTCAGACTGATATTACAGAGAAAAAAACTAACTTTGACTCTAAATATGAACTTGTAAAAGGTACGATAGATAGAGAAGAAGAGAGAATTACTAATGAAAATAAAAGAATAGAAAACGAGAATAAGAGGATAGCTAATAATGAAGTAGTAGAAGAATGGATAGCTAATCCAGAACAATTCAAAGGTGATAAAGGTGATCCAGGAACATCTATAATTTTAAAGGGTGTTGTTGAAAATGTAGACTCACTTCCTGAACTAGCTGAACAGAATGATTCGTATAAGGTAAAAGAAACAGGAGATATTTGGATATGGACAGGTAGCAAGTTTGAAAACTTTGGAAAACTACAAGGTATAAAAGGTGAAAAAGGGGACCCTGGAATACAGGGTGAAGCTGGACCTAAAGGAGATACTGGTCCAAAGGGAGATATAGGACCTAAAGGTGATAAAGGAGAAAAAGGAGATACTGGTGAGAAAGGAGAAACAGGCTTACAAGGACCACAAGGTGAAAGAGGAGCTGATGGAACAAGTATAAAAATATTAGGAAAGTTTAATTCGGAAGATGAGTTGCCGTTAACAGGTAATTTAGGTGATGCTTATGTTATAGGTTTAAATCTTTTTGTTTGGTCAGTTGAGAATAAATGGATAGATGTTGGTGCTTTTCAAGGTCCAAAAGGTGATAAAGGAGAAGTTGGAGAACAAGGGATTCAGGGGCCACAAGGTTTAAAAGGGGATTCCGGTGAAATAGGACCACAGGGAGAAAAAGGTGAACAAGGTGATGTGGGTCCAATTGGACCACAAGGTCCACAAGGTGAACAAGGTATCCAGGGTGAACAAGGACCTAAAGGGGATAAAGGTGACCCTGGTAAAGATGGTATAGCAATAGAGGATATACCTTTAGCCTCTGAAACTACAGATGGTAGAATGTCATCTATAGATAAAATAAAACTAGATGGTATATCTGAAAACGCTAATAATTACACACATCCTAAGACACATTCTTCAGATGAAATAATGGTAGGTGATAAAACATTAACTCAATCTATAAAAGATGGAGATATAGGTGGAGGTAATGGAGCTTTAATATTTGATGCAAAAAGTGAGCATACAGGTAGTGGAGAAATTCAAGAAGATAATTTAGCTGATATAGGAAAGTCTTTAAAAGTAACTAGTGATACTACAAGTGTTATAGCTTATTTTAAAATAGATAAAATAAAGCTAGGTAAATATGGTATTGCTATAAGAGCTAAAACTAATAATAATACATTGGGAAAAATTATCTTAAAAGTAGAGGTAATAAAAATTTCTAAAGCAGATGAAGAAACAAATATAAAAACAATTGAATTTAAAGGGACAAACTTTGAAAAAAATAATAACTACTGTTGGCTAACATCATTCTTTGACTATGCATTAGCAAAAAGTGATGGTGACAAATTAGGTATAAAAATATCTACTGGTGAATCGATGGGAGAATCTATAACTTTAGAATTAGATTATGTTTCTATATTACCACTTATGTCAGCACAGTATGTTATGGGATAAAGGATGTGATTATTTGAGTAATGAAATTTTAATAGACGATTTTAAAGCATTAAAAGAACAGACTAAAGCATTAGTAAAAAAAAGAACAGGACAAGGGTCTATAGCTGGACTTGAATCAATTATTTCAAAACATATAGATGATAATATAATTGATTTAGGTGATATAAATATAATAAAAGACGTTCTTAGAATAATAGAAGGTAATATAAAAGATACTTCTAGTAAATTAGTTTTAGACAAAGAAGAATTAGAAAGTTTAAAAAGTAAGTTAACAGAATTACAATCAAAAGAAATGTCTAGCTCATCTACAGGATGTGGAGGAAATTGTACAGGATTATGTAGTACTACTTGTACAGGGACTTGTTCTACTGGATGTTCACTAGCTTGTTCACAAACTTGCGGAAATGGCTGTGGAGGAAGCTGTGGAAGCAACTGTACTGCAAGTTGCGGAAATTCTTCTTGCACATCAGGCTGTAGTTCTAGTTGTAGTGGATGTGGAGGAAGTTGTAGCTCTAGTTGTAGTGGATGTGGAGGATGTTCTGGTGCTTGTGATGGATGTTCTGGCTCTTGTGAGAGTTCTTCAGATACCAGCTGTAGCAGATGTCAAGGATCTTGTAATAATACATGTCAAGGTTGTAGTGGATGCAAAGCTGCATGCACATGGTATTGCGATTCATCTTGTAAAGGACATTGTAAGAGTGGATGTACTACTTGTACTGCTAACTGTAAAGATGCTTGCAAGGCAGGGTGTAAAGATGGTTGTGAAGGGTGTGGAACTTGTACTGGAAGTGATGCAAATGCTTGTTACAGTTGCTCAGGTTCATGCTATGGAGGTTGTAAAACAGGATGCTCTGGTGGATGTGGAGATAGTTGTAGTTCAGATTGTTGGAGTAGTTGTACAGGAGGATGTAAGAGTTGTTCTGGTGGATGTACAGGAGGCTGTAAAAGTGATTGTACTAGTAGTTGTGTAGGTTCTTGCAGAAATGGATGTAGTGGTTGTTCTGGATGTTCAGGTAATTGTACTTCTTGTTCAGAAGCATGTTCAGGTGCTTGTAAAACAGCTTGCTCAGACTGTACAGGTAGTTGTGATGGAAGTTGTACTTCTTGCTCAGGAACTAATATGGGGAATTTTTAAAGGAGGTTTAAGATGAAGGAATTAAAAAAAATAAATCTTCCTGATGAAATAGTAGATTCTATAGAATATTCTTTTTTTATGAAGGAAGCAGATAAAGAAATATTGGACAATATACTAACTAAAAAAAGTGGATATGATTATGATAACGAAATTTTTGATTATTTTTATCAGAAGTATTTAAGAAATAGAACATTATTTGAGCTAAAGATAAGAGAAGCAACAGCAGAATATGCAGGAGAGGAATACTTAACAGAAGATAAAAAAATAGAAATAAACTTTTTAGAAGGGATAATGTATATTTATGAGGATAAGAAAAACAGAAGAATATCAAGACCAAATAATTAGAATTTTAGAAACACAAAAGAAAGAAAATGGTATAAAATTTGTTAAAAAAGAAGATATGCCTGTAAAAACTGTAACCTTCCAAGTTACAGACACTTGTAATTTATGTTGTACATATTGCTATCAGATAAATAAGCATACAAATAAAATGTCATTTGAAATAGCTAAAAAGTTTGTAGACTTAATGTTTAAAGATTATGAAAGAGAAGGTTCATATCTTTACAAAGACAAATGTGAAGGAATAATAGTTGAATTTATAGGTGGGGAACCACTTTTAGAAATAGAGTTAATAGAAAAAATATGTGATTATTTTATGTGGAAAGCAATAACACTAAAACATCCTTGGGCAGAAACAGTAATGTTTTCAATGATTTCAAATGGATTATTATATTTTGATGAGAAAGTCCAACATTTTTTAAAAAAATATAATAAAAAATTATCATTTGGGATTTCAGTTGATGGCTGCAAAGAGCTTCATGATATGTGCAGAATAGATAAATATGGGAAAGGCTCGTATGATGTTGCATCAAAAGCTTGCTTACATTATAAAAAACATTATAATCCAGATATGCTAACTAAGATGACAATAGCTCCAGAGAATGTTGAATGGACATATGAGGCTTTAGTAAATCTGATAGAAAACTTACATTATGAGGTAATACATTGTAACTGTGTCTATGAGAAAGGATGGACTGTTGAACACGCAAAAGAATTATATAAACAACTAAAAATGATTTCTGATTATATTTTAGAAAATGATTTAGAAGAAAAAATACATATATCAATACTATGGGATCAAGCTGGCATCAATGATACTTTTGAAGATAGAAACTATTGTGGTTCTACTGGCTCAATGCTAGCTTGTGACCCATTTGGTAAAATATTTCCGTGTATTAGATTTATGGATACATCTCTTGGAGATAAAGTAGAGCCATTCTGTTTGGGAGATGTAGAAAATGGTATAGGAATACTTCCTAAACATAAAGATAAAATAAACATACTTGATTCTATTACTTTAACAAGTCAATCAACAAATGAATGTATAAATTGTCCTATACAATCAGGTTGTGGTTGGTGTACTGGATATAATTATCAAGAAACAGGGACACCTAACAAAAGAGTGACTTATCATTGTATAATGCACAAAGCTAGGTTTTTAGCTACATCATATTTTTGGAATAAAGCATATAGAAAGCATAATGAAAAAGATAGATATCCTTTTTCAAAGATACCAAAAGAATGGGCACTAGAAATAATAGATGAAGATGAATTTAAAATGTTAAAAGAACTTGAGAAATAAGAAAGGATGATAAGATGAAAATAATTTCTAAACCATCAGCTACAATTGAACAGATAATAAAGTTTATCGATAATAAAAATAATGCACATCCATTGTGTAAAGCTATTATTCCTATGATTTATAGTAAAGCTCTAGAAAAAGGAATCAATCCTACAATAGCTGTTGCCCAGTCTTTAAAAGAGACTGGGTATTTTAATTTTAAAGGTGTTTTAAGACCTAATTTTTGTAATATATGTGGTTTAAAAGGAGCAAGTGGTGGTGGAGATTATGACCCTAACGCCCACAAGAGATTTGAGTATTGGGAGGATGGAGTAGAAGCTTTCATAGACCATTTAGCACTTTATGCTGGAGTAGATGGATATCCTAAATACTCAGTTGAAACAGAGCTATATTATAAAAGTAAAGGTACTTTTTATGATGTGAATAAGTGGAAAAAGAATGGAACTACTTTAGATCCTAGACACTTCTCTTATCTTTTAGGAACAGCAAAGACAGTTGAAGAACTATCTGGTAAATGGTGTCCATCAAAAAGCTATGGAGAGGATATAATCTCAATGGTTAAAGATATAGAAAAAATAGAAATAAAGTCTAATGAAGTAGAGCATATATTAAAGGATATAGAAGGTAAATTCTTAGAGTTAAAGGAGGTGATAAAAAATGACTAGATTAACAGAGATAACTAATGGAAGTGTAGCAGTAATAGGAACAATTTTCACATTTCTTTTTGGTGGCTGGGATATGGTTTTAAATACATTAGTAGTCTTAATGGCTCTAGATTATATAACTGGCTTAATAAAAGGATATGTAAATAAAAATCTTAATTCAGAAGTAGGTATAAAAGGATTATTTAAAAAGCTTTTTATTTTAATAATCCTTATAATTGCTGTAGCATTGGATAGAATGTCTGGTAATGGAGAACATATTTTTAGAACTTTAGTAGCATTTTTCTACATAAGTAACGAGTCTTTAAGTGTTATAGAAAATGCAGCGGAGTTAGGAGTTCCTATTCCAAGACAGATTAAAGATGCACTTGAACAGCTTAAAAATAATAATTTAGACAAGAAGGTGAAATAGATGGGTGTAAGCTCAGGAAAAATAACTGATAAAAAGTTAGGTAGTGCTAAGGTGACAGTTGATATTCTTCCTAATGGAAGATGTATACCAGGAGGCTCTATGTCTCCAAGCTACATTACAATACATGATACTGGTAATGATGCACCAGCTAAAAATCAGCACAACTATCTTAAAAACAATAATAGAAATGGTAGCAATGCAAAAGCATCATGGCACTTTAGCGTAGATGATACAGAGATAATACAGGCAGTTGCTACTAATAAGAAGGCATGGCATGCAGGGAATGCTACTGGTAATGGTAAGAGCATAGGGATAGAAATATCTCAGAGAGGTAATGGAGCTAAACAGAAACAAGCATATCTAAATGCAATAGAGCTTGTAAGAGTTCTCATGAAAGCTTATAACATTCCTATAAGTAGGGTTGTAAGACATAAAGATTGGACTGGTAAAGACTGTCCATACAATATGAATCACAAAAAATTTGGGTATGATTGGAACTGGTTTAAAAAAGAATTATCAGCTCCAAGTAAAAAGGAGGTGTTTGATATGGATAAGGTAGTACTTTATCATGGTGATGCTGATGTGTTTGCTGCAGTTATAGTTGCTCAGAAATATAAGTGTCCTGTGATGAAAGAAACAGATTTCAAAGTGTCTGGATTAAAAGCTAAAGAAGTTGTTCAGATAGGTGGAAAAGCAGAAGATGCGAATAGATTCCAGACATTTAAAAACGCAGCTAAATTATTATAGTTGTAAGAGGTACAAAATATAAAAAATAAAATAATCTAAGAAAGAAAATATAATAGTCCAAAACAGTAATATATTATAACAGTAAACAACTATGGGAGAGGTCCTATAG
>SAMEA3387515__coassemble_1827_pt1 | contig 40835 bp, 37 predicted proteins | sample SAMEA3387515__metabat2_high_PE_011 | metagenome-assembled genome bin SAMEA3387515 (sample SAMEA3387515) | Felis catus | biome: Faeces | place: United Kingdom | collected 2012 | reverse complement strand
CAGTTATAAATATTATAAATAAGGAAAATATAAATAATATTAACAATATGCTTATTATACTAAAAATAACTTCATATTTTGCTGTATCTGGTATTAGGGCTGTCGATTTTAAAATACTTTGTGGAATATAATAAATTAAGATAGATATTACTGATAACAAAATTAATTTTAATTTTATATTATTACTCATTTGACATCCCCGCCTTTAATTTCTAAGTACAGATTTTTTAAGTGGATCCACAGTTTGTGGTTTTACAGTATTTTCATTAGCAAATACTTGAGTAAAAGATAATGCTGTAATAATAGTAACTAAAAATAATGATATTAATTTTTTATATTTCATAATTTTTACCTCTTTCATTTTATGTTACTGATATTATAGCATTTATTTTTTTATAATTATTCTATTTTGCCCAACTAGGTATTATTATTGCCTATCTGGATAAATCTAATATTTTATTAATAAAAATCCACATTATATCTCTTTAATTCTCCATCTTCGTATTCAATTTTTGCATTAAACACCTTCTTAGTAGCTACCCACTCTAAAAATACTCTATCTCCATCCCACATATTTAAGTCCATAACCTTATCGTTATCGACCCAAAGAAGTCTACCCTCTGGACAATCATCCAATCTATCCTCTGGAACCTCTCCTTCAAAATCTCTACAACTAAATATAAACATATACCAGTTGTCATCATTTGCAAACTTAGGAAAAGAAATAAGTCCATGATATCTAAGTGAATTTACAGTTAATCCAGTTTCTTCTTTAATCTCTCTAATTATACATTCTTCTGGAGTCTCTCCAAATTCAAATTTTCCACCAATACCAACATACTTTCCTTCGTGTACGTCGTTTTTCTTTTTATTTCTATAAAGCATAAGCGTTTTGCCACCTTTTTCAATATAGCAAATAGTTGTAAGTACTGTCTTATTCATATTACTCAACTCCTTTGTAGAAGTGAGCAGTTGTGTAATTTCTGTTTTTATTTAACACTTTTTTTGCAGTGTTGCTTAATTCAAAGTCGTTTTCTGTTGTTTCTATATATGCTTTAGCTATTTCTCTAACTTCTTCTGGTGTTTCTAGTGAGAAGTCTAATCTAAAGAAGTCAACACCAGTTTCTGCAACATCTTCAAGATTTTCAAGCATTATTGTAGGTTCAGAATTGTATATTGTAGTTCTACAGAATTCGCTCTGAGATAGTCTAAACTGGCTTCCCTTCTGATCTTCTAACATATATTTATCTTTTCTACACTCTGCACATCTTTTGTCTTTTTTGCAGTTTCTTACAAGTACACCCATTGGACAGTATTCACTTATCATCATAGGTGCGTATCCGTATACAACTGTTTCTATTTCAGCATCTGTGTGTTTTATAGATTCTTTTATTTCACTTACATTCATTTCCTGAGATATGCATATACTTTCCATTCCACTATTTCTAAGCCAATTCATACTCTCTCCATTGAACGCATTTAATGACCAATCTGCTCTTATTCCACATCCACAGTTTTCTGTAAAGAATTTTATTTCTCCCCAGCTAGCTGCAAGTACAGAATCTTCTTCAGTTATTTCATCTATTATCTTATCAAATACTTTGTAGTCAGGATTTCTCATTATTCTAGGTGCAGAGTATACTATTTTCTTATTATTTTCTGCAGCTATTTTTTTAGCTTCATAGAAATCGTATAAGTTTTCATAGTATATTGTATCTATTTCTAAATCCGCAACCGCTTTTAACTGCTCTAAATTTTTAACCTTAACTCTTATTCTAGGCTCTTCTTCTAGATACTCTGGTCTTTTATCTTCTATAGAGTAGTCTATTTCTTTGTCTTTTAGACTTCTTCCTTTTACAACTTCTCTTGCGTCAGATAATTTTTCTATAGCTTCCCTTCTCATTTTATTTATCATACTTACAGGAATACTAACATCTTCACCTATATCTAGTTCTATATTTTCTAACTCATAAGGAGTGTTTCCAAGTTTTTCAAGCTGAGATTTTGCCTTTTCTTCAGATAATGCTACCTTCATAGCTTTTTCTGCCTCTTTTTCTCCCTCAACTAGCACAGAATTACCTTCTGTATCAGATATTTCAAGTACAGGTTTTTCTCCTATATAAGCCTTATATCTCATATAAACAGGAGTTTTTACTAACTCTTTATCGCTTTCAAAAGTAGATTTTACCCTTTCTATTAAAGAGTTATCCGATGTTTTGAAAACATCCTGATTTTTTCTAGCCTCTCCTACAAAGTCTAGCTCTATAGTTTCTCCAGCGAATCCTATTTCATTTATCTCATTTCCCTTGATTATTCTACCTATAGTTCCTCCACCAAGGTTTATTCCATCGCCCTTTTTAAGAGTATTTTCTAATTTTATCTTTAATCTTTTTCTTTTCTTATTAAAATCTACTACCTTACCAATATATAAACCTCTGTTGTTTGGTTTTTCAGAGTTCATTATGTCTATACCTTTTTCTCCAAGTATATATCCTCTAGTGAATTTTCTATTAAATATTGTATAAAGTTCGTTCATATCTTCAGTAGTTACACCAGTTTTTCCTGTAGCTATATAGTTATCTGCTGCGTGTCTATATGCAGATACAACTGTTGCAACGTACTCAGGTCTTTTCATTCTTCCTTCTATTTTTAGAGATAATACACCCGCATCTATTACTTCTCCAATTTCTTCTATAGTATTTAAATCTCTAGGACTTAATAGATATTCTCCATTTGTATTTACAGTTTCTCCCGTTTCAACGTCTATTAATTCGTATTTCTGTCTACAAGGCTGTGCACATCTACCTCTATTTCCAGATCTATTTCCAATCATACTACTCATTAAACACTGACCTGAATAGCATACGCACAGTGCTCCATGTACGAATACCTCTATATCAACCTTAACTTTTGAGCAAATTTCTTTTATCTCAGGTGCACTTAGTTCTCTAGCAAGGACAACTCTGTCAAATCCTATACTTTTTAAATACTCTACATCTTCTAATGAATGTGCTGCCATCTGAGTACTTGCGTGTATTTCAAAGTCTGGAAGTTCTCTTTTTATAAGCATTGCCATACCTATATCCTGTACGATTACAGCATCTATATCTATATCGTATAAGAATTTTATATACTCAATAAAGTCCTCTACCTCATTCTGTTTTATCAATGTATTTACTGTTATAAAGAGTTTAACTCCTCTTGTATGACAGTATTTAACCGCTTCCTGTAGTTCTTCTCTATCAAAATTATTTGCAGATGCTCTAGCACTAAAATCTTTTCCACCTAAATAAACTGCATCTGCACCATTTTGAACAGCTGCCTTTAACGCTTCAAAGCTTCCAACTGGAGCAAGAAGTTCTATTTTATTCATCATTTCCTCCTTCTTATTGAAATCATAATTTTATTTCAACATTCCAACAATTATCTAATATAATTTCTTTTTAAAAACAATTATTTTCACTTAAAAATCGGCATAAAAAAAGAGCCGCTCCATATATTATATGTATCAAGCGACTCTTTTTGCAATACATTTGCGTTATTTGTCTAATTTATTTTTAAGCTCAGTGTTTTCAAGCTGAAGTTCGTAGGCATTATTCTGGAATTCAGATGCTATCTGTTCAGCAGTTTCTACCTTTTTATTAGCCTCAACTAATTTTTCTTCTAGCTCTTTTATTCTTTCATCTACATTCATTTCCTGACATACTTCTGGATTCTGTAGTTCTAAGATTTCTTTTTTCTTTTCTTCTACTATTTCCATAAGTTCTGCCATTCTTTTCTGTAGCTCTTCAAGTTCTGAGTTTTTAGATTCAACCCCGTTTTTTAACTCTTCTATTTCCTGGTCTTTTAATGCTATTTTTTCTTCTAATTCTTTTGCTGCTTCAGAGTTTATACCATTTTCTGCATTTGCCTGTAATTCTTCAAGCTCTTTAGCTATTTCCTGGTTTTCTTCAGAGCATTCAAATAGAAGATCTGCTATGTTTAGAGCTGTAAGTATTGATACTGCTGATATACTAAGTCTTGAATTCGCCTCAGCTATTGTACTCATTTCACTGTCTACATAGTCAGCTATCTGTTTCATTTTTTCAACAGGCTTATCTCCTGTCATCTGATATTCAGCTCCCTGTATTTTTACAGTTACCTTATTCATCGGTTTCAACCCCCTAATGATTACTTTTCATTAAGCTCTTAATTCAGCACCTAATTTTTCGCTTAATTCTTTTAATATGTTTTCATGAACTGGTGCTATGTCATCATCAGTAAGTGTTTTTTCAGCACTTCTATAAGTTATGCTGTATGCTACAGATTTATATCCAGTTTCTATCTGAGATCCTCTGTATACGTCGAATAATCTATAACTTTCAACTAATCCTTCTCCGTTAGCTTTTATTATATCTTCTATATCTTTTACATATACTTCATCTTTTACAGTAAGTGCTATATCTCTTGATGTAGATGGATATTTTGGAAGAGATTTGAATATTATTGTTCTGTCTGAGTTTTCAAATACTACATCTGTGTCTATTTCACAAACATATACTCTCTGAGTTAATCCATAGTTTTCAAGTACATCAGGATGTACTTCTCCTAAGTAACCTACTAATGTTCCATTACATACTATTTTAGCACATCTACCTGGATGGAATGTAGTGTTTTCTTTTTCTGGTATTATTTCGTATTCTTTCATTCCTGCTCTTTCAAGAACTTTTTCAACTGCACCTTTTAATACGAAGAAGTCTACTTCTTTTCCGTACATTGCCATACACATATGGTTTAATTCTGAAGGAAGTCCTTCTTCACTTGGTACAAATACATGTCCACATTCGAATCCTGCGAATTCTGGGTTCTTTCTAGACATATTAGTGTATACTATATCAAGCATATTTGGTATCATTGTAGTTCTCATTACAGAAGTTTCTTCTCCAAGTGGATTTAAAAGTTTTACAAAGTTTCTCTTTGGAGAATCTGCAGGTAATTTTATTTTATCTACTCCTGATGGACTTACGAATGAGTAGCTAAGTACTTCATATAATCCTGTTGATAGAGCAGTAGATTTTAGTATATCGTTGAATTTCTGTCTTTCAGTTTTTATACCTGCTGTGTAGTTACCTTCTAACTGTTTAGCTGGTATATTTTCGAATCCGTATATTCTTGCTATTTCTTCAAGAACATCAGCTTCCTGTTCCATATCTAATCTGAATGAAGGCACTCTTATTTCTAATTCTTCAGCAGATTTTAAATCACAGTCGAATTCTAATGATTCTAATATTTCTATGAACTGAGCTATTGGAAGGTCTATTCCTAATCTAGCTGTTATTCTCTTAGGATTTACTGTAAGTATTTTCTGTTCTGGTTTTGAAGGATAGTTATCTTCTATACCTTTTAATACTTTACCTGCTCCTAACATTTCAACTAACTGAGCTGCTCTGTTTACAGCAAGTTCTGCTAAGTTTGGATCTATACCTTTTTCGAATCTTGAAGAAGATTCTGTTCTAAGTCCTAATTTTTTAGAAGTAGCTCTTACGTTTTCAGCCTGGAAGTTTGCACTTTCGAATAATAATTCAGTTGTAGTGTCTTTTATTTCTGAGTTTAATCCACCCATTACACCAGCTAAAGCTAAAGATTTTTCTCCATTAGTTATAACTAACATATCTTTATCAAGAGTTCTTTCCTGTTCGTCTAGAGTAACGAATTTTTCTCCTTCTTCAGCATTTCTAACAACTATTTTTCCTGTTCCTATATCACTTAAATCGAATGCGTGCATTGGCTGACCCATTTCTAACATTACATAGTTAGTTATATCTACTATGTTGTTTATAGGTCTTACACCAGCTTCTATTAATCTTCTCTGCATCCAGTATGGAGATGGAGCTATTTTAACATCTTTAACTATTCTAGCTGCATATCTTCTACATAATTCTGGGTTTTCTATCTGTACATCGAAATCTATTGCTTCGTCAGCTTCTTCTTTAACAGATACTTCTGGGTATTTAACTTTTTTACCAACTGTTACAGCTGCTTCTCTAGCTATACCTATTACACATCTGCAGTCTGGTCTATTTGATGTTAATTCGAAATCTATAACTGCATCATTTATACCAAGAACTTCTTTAACATCTTTACCTGTTTCATAAGTATCTTCGTAATCAAGAAGGAATATTCCGTTCTTTTTGTATTCTTCAACGTATTTTTCATCTATTCCAAGTTCAGCAGCAGAACACATCATACCTTCTGATACTTCGCCTCTTAATTTTCCTGTTTTTATTTTTATTCCACCAGGAAGTTTAGCTCCGTGTATTGCTAGAGGTATATAGTCTCCAACTTTTACATTTTTTGCTCCTGTTACTATCTGAAGAACTTTTTCTCCAGCGTCAACTTTTGTTACTATTAATTTATCTGCATTTGGATGTGGGTTTATCTCTAATATTTTCCCAACTACAACATTTTCTATATCTTCACCGAAGTATTCAACAGTTTCCATTTTAGTCCCTGTCATTGTCATCATATCGGCAAATTCTTTTACGTCCATATCTATATCTACGTAATCTCTTAACCATTTTACTGATACTAACATTTATATTTTCCTCCCTATTTCATCAAATTAGAACTGATCTAAGAATCTAACATCATTTTCGAATAATAATCTTATGTCATCTATACCGTATTTAAGCATTGCAAGTCTTTCAACACCCATACCTGCTGCAAATCCACTGTAAACTTCTGGATCTATTCCACAGTTTCTAAGTACGTTAGGATGTACCATACCTGCACCTAATATTTCTATCCAACCTTCTCCTTTACAAACTGGGCAACCTTTACCACCACATTTGAAGCAAGTTACGTCTATTTCTGCACTTGGTTCAGTGAATGGGAAGTTGTGAGGTCTGAATTTTGTATTTGTTTCACTTCCGAATAATTTCTGAACAAATGTGTTTAAAGTTCCTTTGAATTCTGTCATTGTTATGTCTTTTCCAACAACTAGAAGCTCTATCTGATGGAACATTGGAGAATGTGTAGCATCTGGAGAGTCAGATCTGAAGCATCTTCCAGGAGCTATTATTTTTATTGGTAAGTCTTCTTTTTCCATAGTTCTTATCTGAACTGGAGAAGTCTGTGTTCTTAATAATAAATCATCGTTTATGTAGAATGTATCTGACATATCTCTTGATGGATGGTCTTTTGGAGCATTTAATGCATCGAAGTTGTTTCTAACTGTTTCAACTTCTGGACCTTCTGCTATAGAGAATCCCATTCCTATGAATATATCAGTTACTTCATCTATTATTTTAGTTATAGGATGTTTTTTACCTACTTTAAATTCTTTTGAAGGCATTGTAACGTCTATTACTTCTTCTGCTAGTTTTTTAGCCTGTTCTGCTTTTTTAAGTTCAGTTTTAGCGTTGTTTATTCCTTCTTCTATAGCTGTTCTAACTTCATTACCTACTTTACCAACTACTGGTCTTTCTTCAGCAGATAATTTTCCCATTCCTTTTAATATTATTGTAAGTTCTCCCTTTTTACCAAGGTATTTAACTCTAAGACTTTCAGCTTTTTCTATACTGTCTGCCTCTGCTATTTCAGCTAATGCATTTTTCTGTAATTCAAGAAGTTTTTCCTGCATCTTTAATATCACCCTTTCATTTAATAATTTTTCTTAGTTTTCTTATTTTCATAATTTGCATAAAAAAAGTCTTTCAATCCCAGCTAGGGACGAAAGACTATAATTCCGCGGTACCACCCTAGTAGCCTAATAAACTTTAATTAGACCACCTCAAAAGATTTAACGCATCTTATACGTCCAAACCTACACATCGTAAGACTTCAGCTTAGAAACTCCAGAGCGAACTTCCTATGATATCTCAGAAGATTGCTCACAGCCAACGACAATCTATCTCTTTACTGAAATGGTTCACAGTACTTTTCTCTATCAACATTAATTATTTTTAATTTTTGTAATTGTATTTACAATTCCTTATAATTATAACACATTGTCAACATTTTAGACAAGTGATTTTTTGATTTCGTACATTAGAATTGCAGAACTTATTGCAGCATTTAAAGATTCTGCACTTCCGTATATAGGTATTTTTACAAGTAAATCAGAATTTTCAGCTATGACATCATCTATACCATTTGCCTCATTTCCTATTACAAGCGCAACTTTATTCCCATAATCTACAGTATCATACCAGTTTTCTGTATTAAGCCAACTAGATACTATTTTTATTCCTTTTGATTTTAATGTAGATAACATCTCATCTCTTTCTGCAGGAATTATGTTCATGCTAAATATAGATCCCATTGTAGATCTTATTACCTTTGGATTGTATATGTCTACACATCCTTTTAAAGTTATTATCGCATCAGCTCCAGCTGCATCTGCTGTTCTTATTATTGTCCCCATATTTCCCGGATCCTGAATTCTATCTAGGACTATGATGTATTTATCATCGTCAGTTAGATTTTTTTCAAGAGTTTTCTTTTCATAAGAAACAACAGCTAGTATCCCCTGAGTGTTTTCAGTATCTACCATATCTTTAAAATTCTTGTTAGTTGTCTTATATACTTTTATATTTGCATCTTCTAATTCTTTTAAAAACTTTCTGTGTTCTTCTTTATTTTCAAAATCCTCGTTTATAAAGACGTAATCTATAATATCCTTCTGCTCAAATGCTAAAGTAAGAATTCTATATCCCTCTATTATAAATTTGCTCTCTTTATTTCTATTTTTTGATTTAAGAAGAAGCTTAGTACTTTTTATTTTTTCATTGTCTTTACTAGTTATTTCTACCATATACTATCTTCTCCCTACAGTTTCAATATTCTGGTTTATTATATCTCTTATACTTGAGTTTTTACCTATTATTACTAGTATATTTCCACCCTCTAGTTTTTCTTCTGGAGATGGAGTTACGTTTATTTCTTTCCCACTCTTTATAGCAAGTACTGTTATTTCGTATCTACTTCTAAGTTCTAGCTCTATAAGAGATTTACCCATCCATTTTTTAGGCACAACTATTTCAACTATAGAGTATTCTGGGTCTAATTCTATATGGTCTAATATATTGTTTGATACTAGATTGTGTGCAACCCTAACACCCATATCTCTTTCTGGGAATACAACTCTATCAGCACCTATTTTATAAAGAACTTTAGCCTGTAATTCATCCTTAGCTTTACAGATTATTTCCTCTACACCCATTTCCTTTGCTATAAGTGTAGCCATTATAGATGCTCTTATATCTGATCCAATAGCAATTATAGCAACATCAAAATTACTTAGACCAAGAGATCTAAGTGCCCGCTCATCTGTAACATCTACTATAGCTGCATGTGTTACCTTATCTGAAAGGTTCTGTATTATATCCTCATTTTTATCTATTGCCATTACCTGATGGCCTAATAAATGCATTGTTGATGCAACTGATGCACCAAATCTACCGCATCCAATTACTATATACTGTTTCATACTCATTTTTCTATTCTCCTAATAACACTAAATATTTTATCCTACGATTAAACTTCCCTCAGGATATCTAACTGGCTGAACTTTTTTAGATCCACCTGACATAAATGCCATGAATATTGTAAGTGATCCAACACGTCCTGCGAACATATACATTATTATAAGTAGTTTACCTATAGGTGTCAGTGTAGAACTTCCACCTATACTAAGTCCAACAGTCGCAAATGCCGATGCAACCTCAAATGCTGCAGCTGTTAATGTAAAGTGTTCCTGTGTTGCAGATAGTAAAAATGTTCCTATTACAACAAAACTTATCCCAACTACAAATATTACCATAGCTTTTCTAACTGTTGATGAACTTATTCTTCTTTCATATATTTCTATATCTGATTTTCCTAGGATAAGGCTCTTAACAGATAATAAAAGTGTTGCAAGTGTTGTAACTTTGATACCTCCACCAGTAGACGCCGGTGCAGCTCCTATAAACATCAGAATTATCATTGCAAATAGTGTACTTTCTCTAAGCTTAGTAAGATCTATACTTGCAAATCCTGCTGTTCTAGATGTAACAGACTGGAAATATGCATTTACAATTTTCTGAGGTAGAGGCATATCTCCAATAGTGCTTGGTCTATCAAACTCTATAGCTAAAATAGTAATTGTACCCACTATTATAAGCGAAATAGTAGTGAAAATAACCACTTTAGTATGTAAATTATATCTTGAATATCTTTTTTCTCTGATTATATTTAGTAAAACTGGGAATCCAATCCCACCAAGTATTATTAATGCCGAAATTGTAAGCATAACTAAATAACTATTGTTAAAACACACTATAGATGTGAATTTACCTGCTGTGGCTCCCATAAGGTCAAATCCTGCATTACAGAATGCAGAAATTGCATGGAAAATTGAAAACCACGTACCCTTTACAAATCCAAACATTGGTATAAATTTAGTAGATAGTATAAGTGCTCCTATCCCCTCTATAGTAAATGTCATCATAAGTACATATCTAGTAAGTCTTACTATACCAGATAAATCCCTCTGATTTAACGCTTCCTGTATTAAAAGTCTTTCTTTTAAATTTATTCTTTTCCCCGTTATAAGTGCAAACATTGTTGTAACCGTCATGAATCCAAGTCCACCTATTTGTATAAGCATTATTATCGTTAGCTGTCCAAAGAAGCTCCAATAAGTAGACGTATCTACTACTACTAGCCCTGTTACACACACCGCAGATGTAGCCGTAAATAGCGCATTTAAAAATCCTATACTTTCTCCATCTTGCGTAGATATCGGTAAATTTAATATTATAGCTCCTACTAATATAACCGTTGCGAATCCGATTACCATTACCTGAGTCGGCTGCATTCCACTTCCATAAGAAGCCACTCTTTTGAGCATCGTTTTCAATTTCCTTCATACCTCCTAACATCATAAAATTATACATTTTAATATAACTTTATTTTTGTGTCCGCTGACACAGTTTTATTTTATGTTTATTTTTTATTTTCATTTGAAGTTCTAACTAATTATTTTAAATGTCATTAATATATTATATTCTAATTTACAATTAAAAACAACCTTATCGAATACAATAAATTGTTAAGTTTAAGCACAAAAAAACATAAAAAAAAGACCGTCTTGCTTATGCAAAACAGTCTGTATTTACGGTAGTATAATGTTAATTAAGCTAATTTAGCTTTAGCAACTTCTACAAGTTTAGCGAATCCAGCTGGATCAGCTATAGCCATTTCAGATAACATTTTTCTGTTAACTTCAACACCTGCTAATTTTAAACCGTTCATTAATCTTGAGTAAGATATTCCGTTCATTCTAGCAGCTGCATTTATTCTCTGTATCCAAAGTTTTCTGTAATCTCTTTTCTTTAATTTTCTACCTATGTATGCATTTCTTAATGCTTTCATAACGAATGCATTAGCTGGTCTATATAATTTGCTTCTAGATCCTCTGAATCCTTTTGCAAGTTTTAAAACTTTTTTATGTTTTTTACGGGCATTCATACCTTTTTTTACTCTTGCCATTATTCTTATCCTCCATTATTTATTATTTAAAATCTTCTTATATTTTCCGTTTCTTTTATTACGATTCTTATTTGTATGGTAATAACTGAGCTATTCTTCTAGCATCACCTTCAGAAACTAAAGTTGACTGTCTTAAGTTCATTTTAGTTTTTGCAGATTTTTTAGTTAATATATGGCTTTTGTAAGCTTTAGCTCTTTTTAATTTTCCATTTCCTGTTCTTTTTAATCTTTTTGCTGCACCTCTATGAGTTTTCATTTTTGGCATGACAAAGTTCCTCCTCTCGAATATTTATCTATTTTTTTGGATCTATTATTACAACCATGTTGTTCCCTTCAAATGTAGGGGCTTTCGCTGGTTCTCCAAACTCTTTCACTGCTTCTATAAATTTAAGCATTACTTCTTTACCAAGGTCTTTGTGACCTAATTCTCTACCTCTAAATCTAAGTTCTACTTTAACCTTATCTCCTTTTGATAAGAATTTCATAGCCTGTTTAGCTTTAGTGTTAAGGTCGTTCTGTTCGATACCTGGTCTTAATCTTACTTCTTTAACATTAACAGTTTTCTGTTTTTTCTTTGCTTCTTTTTCTTTTCTTGCCTGTTCGTATCTGTATTTTCCATAATCCATTATTTTACAAACAGGTGGTTTAGCATTTGGTGATATTAGAACTAAGTCTAAATTCTTATTGTTTGCTAATCCCTGAGCTTCTTTTGTAGGCATAACTCCAAGCTGTTCTCCATTTGCAGAGATAACTCTTACTTCCTTTTCTTTTATCTGTTCGTTTATTGCGACTTCCTTACTAATGGTAGTCCACCTCCATCATTATATTAAAAAAGGCGAATGATAAATCATCCGCCATATAAGTTTTCATTACTAATAAAGCTTTTACCTAAAGCTTTTCTAACTCATATTAACACTTACTAACTCTCGTCGTAAGGTGAGAAACGGATTTCTACTTGCTGTCTTTTAACTTACTTGTTTATTATATTACTTTCTATAACATAATGCAAGTCTTTTTTTGAAAAAGTTTAAATTTATTTTTGAAATAAATTTTTTAACAATTTTTAAGTAAAATACCACTAGTATGTTATTATTTCTATTCCATCTTCAGTTACTAGTATCTGATGCTCCCACTGAGCTGATAGAGAATCATCTGCTGTGTATACTGTCCATTCATTTACATCGTCAACATATACATCGTACTCTCCTTCATTTATCATAGGCTCTATTGTGAATATCATTCCTGGAACTAAAACCATTCCCTGATCTTTTTTACCAACATGAGCTACAAATGGATCTTCGTGGAATTCTAATCCTATTCCATGTCCACCAAACGCTCTTACTACTGAGTATCCATTTTTTTCTGCTAATTCCTGTACAGCTGCACCTATATCTCCAAGATGTCCCCAAGGTTTAACTGCTTTTATACCTGCTTCTAAACATTCTTTAGCTACATCAGTTATTTTATCAGCAGCTTCACTAACTTTCCCTATTTTAAACATTCTTGATGCATCTGAGAAATATCCATCTTTTATAGTAGATACGTCTACATTGATAATATCTCCTTCTTTTAATATTATATTTTCATCTGGTATACCATGGCATACTTCGCTATTTATTGAAGTACAAACACTCTTAGGGAATCCACCGTATCCAAGAGGTGCTGGAGTTGCACCATGAGCTATTGTATAGTCGTAAACTATTTTATCTATATCAGCTGTACTCATTCCAGCTTTTATATGTTTTGCAACTTCATCAAGTACACCTGTGTTTATTTTTCCACTTTCTTTTATTGCTTCTATCTGTTCTTTATTTTTTATTAAAGATTTTGGTGGCATTATATGACCTTTTGCCGCCATTTCATTGTATTTTTCATCAAAGTTCATATGGCATTTTTTATATTTTAATCCGCTTCCACACCAGCATTTATCATTTCTATTAGTAGTCATTTGTTATCCTTCCTTCCGATTATTTTTAATTATTTTAAATCTACATTTATATTTTAACACTTATTTTTAATATGTGAAGGTTTATTTATTTTTACAAAAGAATTTTATCATTCATTTCTAATTGACAATTACAAATAATTTCACTTATAATATTAGAAGATATTTATATGATAATTTTTAGCAATAAGGGAGTAGTTGGCAATCTTTTAAGATTGTAATTTAGTCAACATACTGGCAGTTTGACTGTCTGGCTTTATTTTGAATGACGAGACTTATCTGCAGCTTAGGCTGTAGATAGGTCTTTTTTTATTTTTATTTTAAATTAAACTATTCTGAGTTGCTGATTTTATAAATTTTAAGGAGGAAATTATGAGTTTATTTGAATTATTTATAACTGCTGTAGCACTTTCAATGGATGCTTTTGCAGTTGCAATTTGCAAAGGACTTACGCTTAGAGAAAGGGATGTAAAAAAATCACTTTTGACTGGTACATACTTTGGTGGTTTTCAGGCACTTATGCCAGTAATTGGATATATTCTTGCAAGTAGTTTTAAAGAAAGAATTATGTCTATAGACCACTGGGTTGCATTTGTACTTCTTGCACTTATAGGTGTAAATATGATTAAAGAATCTAGAGAAGAAAGTTGCGATGTTGAAAGTTCTTCTTTTGATTTTAAAACTATGGTTGTTTTAGCTATAGCAACTAGTATAGATGCAATGGCTGTTGGAATAACATTTGCGTTCTTAGGAGTAAACATAGTTTATGCTGCTATATTAATCGGTATAACTACATTTATAATATCTGCATTTGGGATAAGAATAGGTACTCTATTTGGAATAAGATTCAAATCTAAAGCTGAATTTGCCGGTGGTGTAGTACTTATACTACTAGGCACAAAAATATTACTACAACATCTCGGAATATTTTAATTTTTATAATAAAAAATGGGCTATTGATTTATTTCAACAGCCCGTTTTTACATTTTATTTTATATTTTTTATTTTAATGACATATCTTTTTCTATAACTGCACTAACTGCTTTTTCAACTGTGCTCATGAAGTTATTGTCCTGAAGCTGACAAACACCTTCTATTGTTGTTCCTCCAGGAGAACAAACCTCGTCCATTAATCCAAATGGATGTTTATCAGACTCCATAACCATCTTAGCTGATCCAAGAACTGAGCTTGCTGCTATTTCTAAAGCAACATCTTTTGGAAGTCCCCATTTTACACCTGCTCTTGCTAAAGCATCTATATATATGTAAGTAAATGCTGGAGATGCACATCCAACAGCTGTAAATACAGCAAATTGATGTTCTTCTATCTCAACTATACTTCCAACTTCTCCAAACATAGTTTTTACAACTTCTTTTTCTTCATCAGTAACATTTTCGCTACAAGTAAAGCAACTAGTAGACATCAAAGCCTGTGCATTTACATTTGGCATAACTCTAACTACATGAGTATCTGCACCTAAATTTTCCTGTAAATAACTTATTTCCTTACCTGCTGCTATTGATATAACTAACTGTCCCTCTCTTAAAAGTTCTTTAACTTCTGGCATAACATCTGGTAACACCTGTGGCTTAACAGATAAAACCACAACATCAGAATTCTCCATAAGCTCCTTAACAGAATAACAAGTAGTTAAACCATACTGCTCAGATAACTTCTCTACCTTAGATGCTGTTCTATTGTACCCTAAAACATCAGCATTATCAAAAGACTTACCTAAACACATCCCCTTCATAATAGCTGCTGCCATATTACCTACACCTAAAAATCCAAACTTCATACAATTCCCTCCTCAAAACATTACTTTTGCATTTTATATATACTGCCAAACTTTAAATGTGGCAAATAATATACCTCTACTTTTTCACCTTTTATTAATATCTTATGAACAAAACCTATATCAACTTTTTCCTTTGTTATTTCATCTTCAATAATAACAGAATAATCTCCATGAGATGTCTTGTCAACTTCTACTACTCCACCTATCACATGTGGGTATTCATTTTTTAACACAAAGGGTAAATCTTTTAACCCAGCTACTCCAATTGTAAAAACACATATTCCAGAAAAAATAACTCCTAAAATCCAAAAGGTTGTTTGAAAATATTGTATCTTAGGATTTTTATTCACATAATCTGAATTCAATCTCATCCTATATTTTTTTGTTACTAACTCGTACAACATCCTAACAAACACAATACAAACTACTACTATGGCAATATAATAAAAAATAACTTTATATACATTCATATATTACCTCCTTTTAAATTTTACAGATAGTATTTTTTTAATATGGTCTAATTTTTTCATAGAATATTAAATTTTATTCCTATTTAGTATAGTATATCATTACTTTTCAGTGTTAGCACATATAAAATAATGGTGTCATTAAAAATTTTGTGCCACTTTCTTTTATTTTTTTATAATAGTAATTAAACATCGACACTTTGAGACGCCTACTATTTTCATTTAAAATAGGCGTCGGAACCGTGGAGATGAAAATTACTATTATAAAAAATAAAAGGGTGTCACAAAATTTTATGACACCCTTGATTTATAAATTTATTCCATTACTATATTTTCTCTTGATTTTACTTTAGCCTGTACATCTTCTATGAATTTAGCTAATTCAACATTACCTAATTCACCTTCATCTCTAGATCTTACAGATATATTGTTTTCAACTTCTTCTTTTTCACCTACTATTACCATGTAAGGAACTTTTTCAAGCTGAGCTTCTCTTATCTTGAATCCAACTTTTTCAACTCTACCGTCAACTTCAACTCTTAATCCATTGTCGAATAATTCTTTTCTAACTTTTTCAGCGTAATCAGCATATTTGTCAGATATAGGTATTATTTTAACCTGAGTTGGAGCTAACCAAACTGGGAATTTACCAGCATACTGTTCTATAAGTATTCCTATAAATCTTTCTATACTTCCGAATGCAACCCTATGTATCATAACTGGTCTATGTTTTTCTCCATCCTGTCCTATGTAAGTAGCATCGAACTGTCTTGGAAGCTGCATATCTAGCTGTATAGTACCACACTGCCAAGTTCTTCCTATGCAGTCAGTTAAGTGGAAGTCTATCTTAGGTCCATAGAATGCTCCATCTCCTTCATTTATAACGAATGGAAGATTTAATTCTTCAAGAGCTCCTCTTAAACCATTTTCAGCTGCTTCCCATTCTTCATCAGAACCCATAGAATCTTCTGGTCTAGTAGATAATTCTAAGTGATATTCGAATCCAAATGTTTTATATATACCATCTATTAAAGATATTACACCTTTTATTTCATCTCTTATCTGTTCTGGTAACATGAATATATGAGCGTCGTCCTGAGTAAATGCTCTAACTCTCATTAATCCGTGAAGCGCTCCAGATAATTCATGTCTGTGAACTCTACCAAGTTCAGCAACTCTCATTGGGAAATCTCTATAAGAGTGCATTTCGCTCTTGTAGTATAACATTCCTCCTGGACAGTTCATTGGTTTTATAGCGTAATCTTCTTCATCTATTTTTACAGTGTACATATTTTCTTTGTAGTGATACCAATGTCCTGAAGTTTCCCATAATTTTCTGTTTAATATTATTGGAGTTTCTATTTCAACATAGTTAGCTGCTCTATGTACTTCTCTCCAGTATTCTAATAAAGCATTTTTAAGAGCCATACCTTTTGGTAACATTAGAGGGAATCCTGGTCCTTCTTCAGGTATCATGAATAATCCTAATTCTTTACCTAATTTTCTGTGGTCTCTTTTCTTAGCTTCTTCTAACATGTGTAAATGTTCTTCTAAGTCTTTGTTCTTTTCGAAAGATACACCGTATATTCTCTGAAGCATTTTTCTATTTTCGTCTCCACGCCAATAAGCACCAGCTACACTTGTAAGTTTAACTGCTTTTACTTTCTTAGTTGAAAGAAGATGTGGTCCAGCACATAAATCTGTGAAATCACCCTGTTTGTAGAATGATATTACTGCATCTTCAGGTAAATCTTCTATTAATTCTACTTTATAGTCTTCACCTTTTTCCTGCATTAATTTTATAGCTTCTTCTCTTGGAAGTTCAAATCTTTCTATTTTTAAATCTTCTTTAGCTATTTTTTTCATTTCTTTTTCTAAAGCTTCAAGATCTTCTGGAACTAAACTATGTTCTAAATCTATGTCATAGTAGAATCCATTGTCTATAGCAGGTCCTATAGCTAATTTAGCTTCTGGATATAATCTTTTTATAGCCTGAGCTAAGATATGAGATGAAGTATGTCTGAATACTTCTCTACCTTCTTTATCTTCAAATTTTAGAAGATTAACTGAACAGTCTTTGTCTAATACTGTATCTAATCCAACAACTTCCCCATCAACTTCAGCTGCAACTATACTTCTTGCTAAACCTTCACTTATTGACTTAGCAACATCTAAAACTGATACACCTGATTCAAATTCTCTTACATCGTTTTTTAAAGATACTTTTATCATTATTGTGTCCTCCCCTTTTTTATATTAATTGATAATAATTTACATATTAATTTTATATTTTGCAATTTATGGAAATAAAAAAACTCGTCCCATAAAATTGGGACGAGTGTGCTCGCGGTTCCACCCAAGTTGATGTATAAAACATCCTCTTGAAGATTATAAGGTAATCATCCGGATACTTTCACTCTCGCTACTAAATCCAGCTCCAAGCTAGTTTTCAGATAACTCACTTCTATTGGGCTCTCAGCCGGTGACCCAATCTCTCTGTAAGACGACTTTTATCCTACTCTTTCTTTTCATCGCTAATATAAAACTCTGATTTTATTCTACCACATCATTTTGCATATTACAATACAAAGCTTTTAATTTTCTGAAATATTATATAATAAGTGTTATTAACCCCTGAACTATACCAATCACAAACCCTAAAAGTAATCCTAAAACCTCTATATGTTTTAATTCTTTCTTAGCTATTCTAACAGTCATTTCTTCTAGATACTCTATATCAAACTCATTTATTCTATCTTCTATAATTTTTTCTATATCTACTCTATTCTTAGCTTTTTCTATAAAGCTACTACTTAAATCATCTATAGCATTTCCAACTTCTTTTTCTACTATATCTGATATATATCCGTTTATTTTATTAACTAAAGATGAAGGTAGGAATATTGCCTTTTCAGCTATTATATTAGATACTTTTGAATTTATATATCCCGCTATTTCTGCTTTATCTTCATCTTTTATTATTCCATTGAATATGTCTTCTTCACTAAGTAACTCTCTTCTTACTGTCTCAGCTACATTTTTTGCTATTTCAGCTCTTCTCTTAGGTATTAACCCCATTATTTCTATGTTGGTAAGTGGTATTTTTATAGGTTCATACGGTTTAAATAGCATTTTTATAGCAACAACATTCGTAATATATCCTATAAGCCCCCCAATTATCGCCATAAATAATATTCTTAAAAATATATTCATAACAAACATCCTTTCCCTTTTAATATTTTTTAATCAATCTAATTAATTTCGTTTTAATTTTTATATATGCATAATCTAGAGTTATCTATTTCTATGCTACATCAGAATATTATTATATACCTATCTATTTAATTTATTCAACACCTTAATCATTTTAATCTATAATTTCACTTTAAATTCACTATTCGATTACAATTGGTATTATAGATCCTAAATCTATAAGTTTCTCCTTAGAAAGAGATACATATCTTTTTCCATATTTATTTAAAAACTCTTTAATCTTTTCAAAATCCGGATGATTTTCTACATTCCCTAAAAATCCAACTTCTGAATCTGATAATATCCCTGTACAACCTCCAACAAATCCAAAATTCATATCAAATAAATCTATACTCCCTTCTTCTATAAGTAAATAGTTTATATCTGCCCCACTATTTTCTATACTTTCTGCTATACCTTTATCAGATGTTATTATTGATTTATCGTCAACAACACATATAGAACATTTGGAATATCCTTGTTTTATATTTATTCTTTCAAATCCTTTTTCATCTAAATATTTTAAAACTTCTTTATCTGTATATTCAAAATTATGGAGCGCGTATTTCCCTACAATACAGACATTATAAGCGATATCGTATGGATATCTTTTACTTAGATGTTTCTCCCCTTTTATCAAATCAATTTTATTATTTTTTATTTCATATCCTTCTTCTGATGAGTAAAAATTATTTAAAATCTCAACATATTCCTCATATAAATTTGGTGCTACTATTATTTTTCCGTTTCCACAATTAAAAAACTGAATATCTGGATGATATGATATAGCATCGTAAACATCATTGCACTTTGGTGTTTTTATTATTCTAACATCTCTATCCAATAAATTTTTTTCTAATTCTTCTGTAATTCTTCCATCTACTATACAAGTTTTTAATTTACCATCAAAACAAAACGGACTTTCTACAAATTTCATATTATCTCACCTCAAAATAAAAGGCAGTACGAAAATCATACTGCCCTAAATTTAATCTAATTCAATTATATTTCAGTTTTAATATTATTTTTAATTAATAACACTCTCTTGTTTTTAAATAATATTACTTTTAATATAAAAACTATCTTTCTAACGCTTTTAGATATTTTTCCATTTCTTCATCATCATATACATTAAATATTACTTTTATATCTTTTTCAGGATTTTCTTTTAACCAAATTCTAACTCTATCAACTGCAAGCTGTGCAGCCTCTTTCTTTGGATATCCTGAAGATCCTGTAGATATACCACAAAATACTATTGTTTTTATATCATCTATATCTTTTACAGTATTTAGAACTGATTTATAACAGTGAAGCAACTGCTTTTCATGCTCTTTACTAGGATTTCCACCTAAAACAACAGGTCCTACAGTATGAACAACGTATTTTGAAGGTAGGCAGTATGCTCTAGTTATTTTAGCATCTCCTGCATATTCAATATGTCCCTGTTTTTCTATTATTGTATTGCAGTCTTCTCTAAGTCTTGGTCCTGCTGCTGCATGAATTTTACTATCTACTCCCTTATGGAATGGTTGTCTATTTCCTAATAATGAACTATTTGCATCATTTACAACCGCATCAGCTTTTATTTTAGTTATATCACCTTTCCAAACAGCTATTCTATCTTCTTTTTCTTCTATTGAATTCGCATCAACTGCATTTTCAACATCATTTTCTATAAGAAGAATATTTTCAAGCATAGCTAGTATTTCCGGAGTAATTTTTTTAACCGGATAAGCTGCTAATAATGCTTTTAATTTTTCTATCGGTTCTAGTTCAACTTTTGAGCTATACACTTTTGCTGGTACATCAGATGCAAAATAAGTAATTAATGTTTTTATATTCTTATTTTTCTGTTCCTCTGTAAGTGGTTTAACTGTTTTATCTATTTCTTCAAACAGTTTTATATCCTCAGCATAGTCTTTCCATTTCATAACTCATCACTCCAATCTGTTTTAAGTCAGTTTTAGTTTCTTATTTAACTTAATTGTACCACATATTGAACAAACTTAAAATTTTATTTGTAAACGTTATACTATTTTGTTTTTATTATCATTTCTTCCATTCTTTTTGCAAGTCCATCCCAAGTTTTTTCAGACATATCTATAAATCTCTTATGCTTTGTAGTATCTAAGTTTTCCTTTATCATCTGCTCTAGTGATTCAGCTAATCTTTCTTCAAATGGCTCTATAGCTTCGTCTGCTGGTACACCAACAGATTTCATTTTTGGAAGTTCAACGTATTTTATTTTTCCAGATGTATTTATTTTTTCTCCAATCCACTCTTTAACACCTGGTATATCAGTAACTACAACATCTGTCCCACATGCCATAGCTTCTAGTACAACAACAGGTAGCCCCTCGTAGAATGAAGGTAATACAAATATATCTGCTTTGTTGAATTCCTCACTTAAATCATCCTGATTTAATTTTCCTAAAAATTTTATATCAAATCTACTTTCTTTAGCTTTTTCTACAATTTCGTCATAAGATTCTTTATCGCTTCCAGTACCTGCAAGTCTAACTTTGATGAAATCATCTTTGTAATCTAGTCTATCTAAACAATCTATAAACGGTATTAGTCCTTTTGATTTACATATTTTTCCAGCAAATACCAATTCAATATAATCTCTTTCAACTTCATAGTTTTTATTCTTGAAAATATTATCGTTAAATCCACTTCCAATTACTTTTACTTTTTCTTCTCCAACATTAAATACAGACATTATATCTCTCTTCTGTTCTTCATGAAGTGCAAATAACATATCTAGATTTCTTATATTTTCTTTTATATAATCTCTTTCTAATGGTATAGTTTTTAACTGTCTTAAGCAAGTTCCATGGCATACTGCAGCAATTTTTATATCTTTTTCTTTTACAACTTCTCTTACAAATGCAGTAAGTAGATATAAATGATGACAGATTATTATATTAGGCTTAAATTCTTCTAATGCCTTGTTTATCTGTTTTTCAAAGGCTCTTTTTAGCTTTTCAACCATTTCAGCATTCATATCTCTATATCTAGTGCTTTTGTATGGCATAGAATCGCTCATACCAACTACATTAAAATCTAATTCTTCCGTATTGTAAACAACAGGGTAGAATTTTACCTTTCCAAAATGATCCTCTAATTCCTTTATGCTGTCATCTACATCAATTCCTGCTATAACAGATTGCTCATATCCTAATTTTTCAAACCCCTTTATCATTCCACACATATATATTCCGCTTCCTGTACTGTTAGGTTTTTGGGTAGTTATGTGTAATATTCTCATTTCTAATCCTTTCCTTCTCTATATAATTACTTTTCTTTTTTATTATAAAGCTCTACATATACAGCTGTTGAGTCGTCCATAACCTTAAATCTTGGCATTTTTATTGCCTTGTAGTCGTCTTCCTCAAATTCTCTCACCTGATTAAAAATATACTCTATTCCCATTTTTTCAGCTATATATATTAATTCATCCTCTTTTAAAATACCATATCTATCAGATGCACATGTAAATCCATCACTAGCAAGCATTATTTTCATCTCATCTTCTACCTGAATATATCCATGTATAGAATTTTCTATTGCTTCCTCACTAAAATCTAAAATCCAATATCCATCTTTAGTATTTTTCTTCATTCTATTATCTATTATGGTATTCATAACCCTCGCTTTTATTTCATTAAATGAAAGCTTTTCTAAGTTAGGTATTCTAATCATTTCATCGTATACTTTATCATCAAGATGACATATGCTTCTATCTTTTATAATTTTTCTTTCTCCATCATTATAGAAGAAAGAGCAATCTCCTAAAAGAAAATACTCTATCATATCATCTCTAAATTTTACTATAGCTATAGAGCTAGATGGTAAATCTAATTTTTTTACATCTTTTCCCTCTACAAGCTCATTATACTCTTCCTTTATACTTCTTATTCCATCTAACATAATTTCTTTTAATGAATCACTTCTGTATATATTTTCATGTAAAAAGTTATTCCACCACTGAGAGTACCATCTTGCATCACTCTCATCAGATACTATATTCTTCCCATTAAGTCCAGTTGCTCCGTCAAGTACCCATACTCCAAAAGGTGTTATACCAGCTGCATCTTCATTATAAGGTGCTGTTCCTTGATTACATAAAAGGCTACAGTTTTTTATTTTTAGCCTCATAGACAATCCTCCTTTTTGGATTTATATATTTACAATTATTTTTTTAATCAATATCTTAAATTATTTTTTCTATACAAATCAGTATAACACTATATTTTTTATGATAGTATTTGTTTTTTCTATTGTATTTTTCTTTCTATTAGTTTTTTTCTATATAAATCTTTACTTTTCTATTCTACTACAATAAATATATTTTTTGTAAAATTTTTGCTTAAAATTGCAACAAAAAAAGAGCCTAAATTAGACTCTTTTTCTATTTCCGTATTAAAATTTTTCAAAATGAACTTTTTCCCAAACTACATCTGCATCTGTGTATGATTCTTTGTCCTCATTTGAATATCCAAGACCTAATATGCACTGTACTTTGTAGTTTTCTGGTATTTCCATAACATTTTTTATATATTCCTCAGCTGTCTGATTTTCATCATGAGCTCTCTGTCTTACCTGTACCCAACAAGTAGCAAGCCCTAAACTATGAGCTTCAAGCTGCATATAAGATGCTGCTATCGAGCAGTCTTCAGTCCAAACATCAGTTAATTCTGGATCTGCAGCTATAACAATCGCTACCGGAGCATCCTTTAGGAAAAATCCTCCACCCTTTGTTCTACAGTTAGATAATAATTCTAATTTTTTTGAATCTGTAGTAACTACAAATTCCCAAGGTTTTTTAGATCTTCCTGATGGAGCTAAAAGTCCAGCCTTTAAAACTTTTTTAAGTTTATCCTCTGGCACTGGAAGATCAGAATACTTTCTACAACTTCTTCTAGTTTTTACGAAATCTATCACAAAAAATACCCCCTTCATTTTTGAAATATTTTATTTCCTTAATTACATTATACTGTAATTAAAATTTTTTCATATATATTTATAAAAAATAACTTTAATTAAAAAAATAACAATTTTTTTACTCTGGAGTACCAACTTTTTGTATAGCTATACTTAAAATCGTTGTAATTATAATTACTAAAACACCATATGCCATAGCAAGCCCTATCTTATATTCAAAGACTCCACTTACCATTGCTATAGATACCGGTCTATTATTTATATTGTATAAATACGCAGAACTTGTGTATTCTCCTACGCATCTTACAAATCCTAAAACAGCCCCAGATATTATCCCAGGTTTTATTATAGGTATAGTTATCTTTCTTATTGTATACCAAAATCCTGCACCTAAACTCTTTGATGCTTCTTCATATGTAGGATTTAGATTATACATAGATATATTTGTACTTCTAAGTACTAATGGTAAAATTCCTACAAAATACGCTAATGGAAGTATTATATAGCTTCCTACTAGATGTTGATTAAATGCAAATATATTTGGTTTATTAAAAGCATTTATTAAGTTTACTGCTATTGCACTGGCAGGTATTGCAAGTGGTAGCATAGCTAGGATTTCTATTATTACTTTTAATTTATTTTTTGTTCTAACTATTATATAAGAACATGGTATAGATACAAATGCTCCCATTAAAGCGGCTATCATAGACATATTTATACTGTTTATAAATGGTTTCATAGATCTTCTTTTTGTAAAGATATCTATATAGTTTTCCATAGAAAAATCTTTAGGGAATATATCAACTAACCAACTTCCAGGTGTCACAAACGATAGTATAAAGATTGTTATTATTGGAAGCATTATAAATATTATGGTAACTGCACTTACAAATATAAAAATAGCTTTTAAAAATTTATTTTCTATTTCTACTTCTTGCATAGGGCTTCCTTTTATTATTCCTTCTATTGCACTTTTCTTTTCGTAATATCTAGAAACTAAAAGGAATACTATCGCCATAAATGTAAGTATTACAACCTGTACAGAGGCTATATCCATGTGGTTATTTGATTTTGCAAATAACATCTGCGTAGTTATTACCTTGTAGCTATCTCCAATAAGACTTGGAGCTGAGAACGATCCTATTGAAGATATAAATGTAACTAGTGCAGATGCAATCAGTGCTGGTTTTATAAATGGTATTATTATTGTCTTGAATATTTCCCATTTCCCAGCACCTAAATTTTTAGCCGCCTCTATAGAAGAGTAGTCCATCTGTTTTATGGCTACAGATACATTCATAAAGAAATAAACATACTGTGTATACGCATGTACAAATAATATTCCCCAAAATCCTGTAAACGCATAAGGCTCATCAGCTAATTTAAAAATTATCTCTAAAGATTCCGTTATTATTCCACTTTCTCCATAAAGCTGTATAAAAGCAAGTACTATTATTACCCCTGGTACCATAATTGGAGTTAAAAGCAATTTACTAACTATATTTTTAAATGGGAATTTAAAATATGTAACCATAAATGCTAAAAATGTACCTATTACTCCACACACAAAAACTGATGCAAATCCAATAAGTAAAGTATTTTTTACAGCTACTCTATTAGCTTCAACTGCAAAAAATTCTTTATAATAGTCTAGAGTGAATCCACCTTCACCCATAACACTCAGCATTATAGTTCTTATCGCTGGAAATAAAATATACCCAAGTAAAATCCATAAAACTGCAAACAGAACAATTCCTTTAAATATACTTAATTTTTTATCTTTAATCTGATTCATATCCATTACTCCCGAAGTATTTTTATAGCATTTCTAGGAATTTCTAAAAATACTTTGCTTCCTTTTTCAAAAATAGCTCCTGTAAATGAATTTATTCTGCTCGCTTTTATAGTATTTCCTCCAATATCTATTACATAGTCGCTTATATTTCCATTGAAGTGTACTTCTTTTATTTCACCCTCTATTGTATTTTCATTTCCGTTGTTTTCTTCGTATATCACTATATGTTCTGGTCTTATAGATATGTATTTTGCCACATCTGATTTATTTATATTTAATTTTATATTTCCTTCTATCTCTATTTCATCGTATTCAGAGTTAGAATTTATATTCTTTATTTCAAATAAATTTGTAACACCTATAAAATCTGCAACAAATCTATTTTTAGGATTTGCATATATTTCTTGAGGAGTACCTATCTGTACACATTTTCCACTTCTAAATACAGCAATTCTCTGAGACATTGTAAGAGCTTCACTCTGATCATGAGTTACGAATATTGTAGTTATTTTTAGTTTTCTCTGTAGTTCTTTTATTTCAAACCTCATTTCATCTCTAAGTTTTGCATCTAGGTTACAAAGAGGTTCATCAAGAAGCAATACTTCTGGCTCTATTACAAGTGCTCTGGCAAGTGCAACTCTTTGCTGCTCTCCACCTGATAACTCTGTAATTTTTCTTTTTTCATATCCTTCAAGACGTATTAATTTTAATACATCTGTAACCTTTTTATTTATATCACTTTTAGGTAGTTTCTTTACCTTTAATCCATAAGCTATATTGTCAAATACGTTCATATGCGGGAATAATGCATAGTTCTGGAAAACCAATCCAACTTCTCTTTTTTCTGCTGGTATATTAGTAATCTCCTTATCACCTATGTATATAGCTCCCTCGTCTGGCTTATTAAATCCAGCTATACTTCTAAGCAACGTCGTCTTTCCACATCCTGATGGTCCTAAAAATGTGAAGAATTCCCCCTTCTGTATCTCAAAAGACACATCATCTATAGCCGCTTTTCCATCAAATACTTTCTTTAAATTTTTTATAGTAAGACCTTCCAAACTTTTTCTCCTTTCATCCAAAATAAAAGAGAGGCATAAAATACCTCTCTTTTAAATACTAATCTTTTCCCTGATAAATAGACTCTGCTATTTTTTTGTATAATATATCACCAATTTCCCAACTTGGTATTTTATGTTTAATTAATAAATTTTAGATATTAAAGCTAATTTATATTATTTATCTTCTTTAACGTCTTTTGCTGTATTTTTTATTTCAGAATCCCATTTCTGCATCCAGTCACTCTGGTTTTTAGCAAGAACTGACCAATCTACATCCATTGCTTTGTAAGTAGTTTTGCTCATCCATTCTGGAGAATTTTCTAAAGCTGCTTTTAATGTAGGAACTCTGTTGAATTCGTTAGCTATTTTTGCCTGAGTTTCTGCGCTACCTACATATTCCATAAATGCTTTTGCAGCATTAGGGTTTTTACAGTTTTTGATCTGTGCAACACCGTCAGTTATAACTACTGAACCACTTTCAGCGTCAACTATTTCTAATGGTAGACCATTTTCTTTGTTTTCTACTATTGAGCTAAGAACTGAGTAACTTACACCAGCTTCTTTTCTTCCTATAGCCTGGAATAATAATGATTCATTTCCAAAGTATTTTTTAGTATTTTTATCTAAAGCTTTTAGGTAATCCCAACCTTCTTCTATTTTTCCTTCTTTATCGTACTGATATAATAAGCTTGAGTAAGTTGCTTTAGCTGATGAAGATTCAGCATTTCTGAATACTAACTGATCTGCAAATCTTTCATCTGTTAAATCTTTCCAATCTTTTGGAGCATCTTCTTTGCTTATTACTTCTGAGTTGTAGAACATCATTACTGGAGTCTGTATAGTTCCGTACCATAATCCATTTTCATCTTTGAACATTGGATCAAGGTCTTTTGCCCATGATGGTTCTGATTTTTCGAATAAATCTTTTGCTGATAATTCTAGGTAAGTTGCTGAAGAACCTCCGTACATTATATCAGCCTGTGGGTCTTCTTTTTCTGCTTCAACTTTTTCTGCTAATTCACCCTTTAAGTTTATGAATTCTACGTTTACACCTGTTTCTTCTTCAAATCCAGCTGCTACTGATTCTAATAAATCTTCTGGATGTGTAGAGTATATTACTAGATTTTCTTCTAATTCTCCACCTTTAGAAGCTTCTTCTTCTTTTGGTGTACATCCAATTAGTGATACTGATAGTACTGCTGCTAGAGCAAGACTTAAGTACTTCTTGAATTTCATAAATTTCCCTCTTTTCTTAATATTTTCCCCGCATGAATATCTTTTTATATTTTACATTATCAATGTATTTAATATATAATATTCGATTTTATTGTATCATCTTTTATTTGCAAGTTTCGAATAGTTTTTATCTATTTAAATATAGTTTTTATCTATAACAATGTGTATACATGTTATTTATTTATATATTATTTATATATAAATTACTCAAAATAAGAAAAAAGGAGTCACTACAATAATTGTAATAACTCCTTCAATATAGGGAATTTAGTTTATTAAAGATATTTGCAAATTTCATCGGCAAATTTGTCAGTACTTGCATCTCCGCCTAAATCAACAGTTAAAACTGTTCCATCTTCAAATACTTTTTCTAAAGCATTTGTGATTCTATCTGCTGCATCATTTTCTCCTATGTATCTAAGCATCATAACTGCAGACTGTATTATCGCTGTTGGATTAGCTATATTCTGACCTGCTATCTGAGGTGCACTTCCATGTACAGCCTCAAATACAGCATAGTCTTTACCTATATTTGCACTAGGTATTAATCCAAGTCCTCCAACAAGTCCTGAACATAAGTCTGAAAGTATATCTCCATAAAGGTTTGGCATAACCATTACGTCGTATTTTTCTGGATTTAAAACTAAATTCATCGCAGCTGCATCTACTATCAGATCATCTGCTTCAATATCTAGTCCCTCTACTTTTTCTCTATATACATCTAAGAATAATCCATCAGTTAATTTCATTATATTTGCTTTATGAACGCCAGTTATTTTTTTTCTGTCATTTTTCTTAGCATAATCTACAGCAAAGTCTACTATTCTTTCGCATGCTGGTCTTGTTATTATTTTTATTGTTTCTGCACCATAGTCACCTATTTTGTGTTCTATTCCTGTGTAGCAACCTTCTGTATTTTCTCTCACTATAACTAAATCCACATCTTCATATCTATTTTTTATTCCTTTAAAACTTTTTACAGGTCTTACATTTGCATAAAGGTCTAGTGTTTTTCTAAGTGCAACATTTACACTTCTGAATCCTTTTCCAACAGGAGTTGTTATAGGCCCCTTTATAGCAATTTTATTTTTCTTTATGCTATCTATTACATATTCTGGTAGAGGAGTATTGTATTCATCTATTACCTCCATACCAGCTTTTACTTCTTCCCAATCTATTTCTACTCCTGCTTTTGCTACTACTTTTTTCATAGCTGCAGTTACCTCAGGTCCTATTCCGTCCCCAGGTATAAGTGTTATTTTATACATTAGCTTCACTTCCCAATCATAATATATTTTAATTAGCTGTCTTTTTTGTGTAATTTAATTTTCCACCAGCTTTTATTACTTCTACATCTGAATCTGATAATTCAACTATTACATCAAATTCAAATCCTTTTGTAACATCCTTAACTGTTATTTTTCCACTTTCTACTTTATTTATAGCGTCATCTATTACAAGTTCATCCATCTGGTCTATTCTGTCGTAATCGTCTGGATTTTCAAATACCATAGGTATTATTCCGCTATTTATAAGATTTGCTTTGTGTATTCTTGCAAAACTCTTAACTATTACGCCTTTTATTCCTAGATAAAGTGGTGCAAGTGCTGCGTGTTCTCTACTAGATCCCTGTCCGTAGTTATCTCCACCTACTATAAATCCACCGCCATTTTCCTCAGCTCTCTTTGGAAAATCTTCATCTATTGTGCTGAAGCAGAATCCAGAAAGATATGGAATATTACTTCTGTATGGTAATAATTTTGCATTTGATGGCATTATATGGTCTGTAGTTATATTATCTCCTACTTTTAAAACTGCCTTTCCTGATACAAATTCAGTAAGTTCTGTATTTAATGGGAATGGTTTTATATTTGGACCTCTTTCCACTTCTACCTTATCTCCATCTTCTGCTGGTTTGATTATCATACTGTCGTCAGTTATAAATCTGTCTACTGATAGATTTTCAAAATCAACTGGCATTTCCATAGGATCTGTAAGTACACCAGTTATTGCACTTACAGCAGCTGTTTCAGGGCTAACTAAATATACTTTAGCTGATAGTGTTCCACTTCTTCCGTAGAAGTTTCTATTGAATGTTCTTAAAGATACTGCATCTGTTCCTGGAGACTGTCCCATACCTATACATGGTCCACATGAATTTTCAAGTATTCTCGCTCCAGAAGATATAATATCTGCTAAAGCTCCATTTCTTGATATCATTTCCATAACCTGTCTTGATCCAGGTGCAATTACTAAGCTAACATCTTTATGAACTTTCTTTCCTTTTAGTATCTGAGCTACTTTCATTAAATCTTCATAAGAAGAGTTTGTACAACTTCCTATAGCTACCTGATTTATTTTTATTTTGCCTATATTTTTTATTGTGTCTACATTGTCTGGGCTGTGAGGTTTTGCTGCCATTGGAACTAATTCATTTAAATTGATATCTATTACTCTATCGTATACAGCATCTGCATCTGGTTTTAATTCCATCCATTCATCTTCTCTTCCCTGTGCTTTAAAGAATTCTAAAGTTTTTTCATCACTTGGGAATATAGATGTTGTGGCACCAAGCTCTGCACCCATATTTGTTATTGTCGCTCTCTGTGGTACAGAAAGATATTTTAGTCCTTCTCCACCGTATTCATATACTTTTCCAACTCCACCTTTTACAGTTTCACGTCTTAATACTTCTAATATGATATCTTTTGAAGCTACCATATTGTTTAATTTTCCTACTAAGTTTACTTTTACTACTTCAGGTGCTTTTATACTATATGCCTTTCCTGCCATTGCAAGTGCCACATCAAGTCCTCCTGCACCTATAGCTATCATACCAACACCACCTGCTGTTGGCGTATGGCTATCTGATCCTAGTAAAGTATTCCCTGGTTTAGAAAATCTTTCAAGATATACCTGATGGCATATTCCATTTCCAGGTCTTGAAAAATATATCCCGTATTTATCTGCCGCAGTCTGTATATATCTGTGGTCATCTGCATTTTCAAATCCCTGCTGAAGCATATTGTGGTCTATAAATGCCACACTTTTTTCTGTCTTAACTTTTTTTATTCCCATTGCTTCAAGCTGAAGATATGCCATTGTTCCTGTTGAATCCTGTGTAAGTGTGTTATCTATTTTAATACTTATAGTATTTCCTGCTTTAAGTTCTCCATCTACTAAATGTTTTTTTAATATTTTATATACGAGATTTTCTCCCATTTTTTCACCCTCTTAATCTATTTTCTAATTATTGAATTTATTTTCTACTTAAGCATTTTCTTCGTCAGCTAATAAATCGTAGTATATTCCTACTATTTCCTTGTCGAATAAAGATCTCTTCATTCTAACTGATACTGATCTTATTTCTTCTAATACTTTTGAAGCCATTTCTGGAGATAATTCTATATCGTATTCATGGAATTTATTTATTACAGCTGCTTTTCCTGAATGTTTTCCTATAACTATCTGTCTCTGTAGTCCGACTTCTTCTGGTTCGAAAGCTTCATAGTTTTTAGGATCTTTTAATGCTCCATCTGCATGTATTCCAGATTCATGTTTGAACATATTGCTTCCAACTATTGCCTTCCAAGCTGGTAATTCTCTTCCTGATGCATTTGATACATATTCTGATAACTCTTTGAATTTTTTAGTATCTATGTCCATACCATATTTGAAAACATGTTTTAATGCCATTAGCACTTCTTCTAATGCAGCATTTCCAGCTCTTTCTCCAAGCCCATTCACTGTAACACCTATATGATTTGCTCCACCTATAGCCCCTGCTATTGCATTTGCTGTAGCCATACCAAAATCATTATGAGTATGCATTTCTATATCAAAATTAGTTGCTTTATGAATTTTTTCTATTTTATTTCTTATTGTAAATGGATCCATAACTCCAACTGTATCACAGAATCTAAATCTATCTGCTCCAGCCCGTTTACCCGCTTCTATAAACTGTATTAAGAAATCATCGTCTGCTCTAGAAGCATCTTCACCGTTTATAGATACATAAAGTCCGTTTTTCTTAGCATATTCAACAGATTTTACCATGTTTTCTATAACCCATTCTCTTGAAGTTTTTAGTTTATTCCGAATGTGTATGTCTGATACTGAAATAGAGATTGCCACAGCATCAACACCACAATCTATAGACTGTTCTATATCACCAATAACTGCTCTGTTCCAAGCCATTATGCTTGATTTTAAATTTCTCTTGCATATTCTTTTGATTGCATCTTTTTCGTCGCCACCCATTGCAGGTATTCCTACTTCAAGCTGGTCAACGCCTAAGTCACTAAGCATCTGTGCAATTGTTATCTTTTCATTATTTGCAAAAACAACTCCGGCTGTCTGTTCACCGTCTCTAAGTGTTGTATCCACTATCTTTATCTCTCTATTTCTTAACTTATCAATTACACACATTTTAAATACCTCCTAAATTTTAAACTAAATTCCTTTTTTATTTTCCCTAATAAATTCCCTTTTTAGTGTATTGATTTATTTTTTTAGATTTTACACTAATTTATAACTTTTTTGAATTATGCAATTTATTTTTCAAATCTTGCATTTATCTCTTGGGTATATAATAGTCCTTTAACAAAAATAAATCAATACCTTTTTGAATTTTATTTTTATTTTCTTGCATTTTTTTGTCTGAAAATCAAATTTTAAGCCTTTTTTTGACAAATACGACGTTTCTAATTGCAATTTGTTATTAATTTTTAATAATTTATCAGCTTATTTTACATAATTTATCCAAATTTAACGCAGTATTAGAATATTATTTTCACATTTAATCAAATAATTTTATTGCAACTATTCATTTTTTATCTCATTTCAATTAAATCCACTCTTTTCGTGTTATAATAATCTATAATGCTTAGTAAGTAATTTTTAATTTATTAAAATTTTATTAAACAAATTTAATTTGAAAGGAAATCAATTATGGAATTTAAAGATTTAAACATAAAAGACGAGATTATAGATATTCTAAAAAAATCAGGAATAACAAAACCTACTCCAGTCCAAGAGGAATGTATTGGAATAATAAAAGAAGGAAGAGATGTCATTGCTCAGTCACAGACAGGAACAGGTAAGACTCTTGCATTCTTAATTCCTACACTTGAAAGAATAAACAAAAATAAAAAGGATGTTTCTGCACTTATACTAACGCCTACAAGAGAGCTTGCACTTCAGATTTCTAATGAAGCTGAAAAACTAGCAGAACCACTAGGATTAAATATATTATCTGCTTACGGTGGAAAGGATATAAAATCTCAGGTAAACAAACTAAAAGGAAACATTCATTTAGTAATAGCTACACCTGGTAGACTTTTAGACCATTTAGATAGAAAAACAATAAGTTTAAAAAATCTAGATGTATTCATATTAGATGAAGCAGATCAGATGCTTCTTATGGGATTTAAAAATGAAATAGATGCAATTCTTAAAGAAACAAACAAGAAAAGACAATCTCTTTTCTTCTCCGCAACTATGGATTCACAGGTTAAAAAACTTGCCTATAGATATACAAATGACCCAGCTTTTATAGAAATAAAAAGTCAGGAAGTAACATTAGAAAAAATAAACCAATCTATTGTAAAAACTACAGATAGAAGAAAGTTCGACAGTTTATGCAAAGTTTTAGATGAAGACAATCCTTTTATGGCTATAATCTTCTGTAGAACTAAAAGAAGAGCTGATAAATTAGAGGAAGATATGGGTGCAAGAGGATATAACTGCGAAAAAATACACAGCGATATTTCTCAGGCAAAGAGAGAAAGAATTATGAAGAACTTCAGAAATATGAAAACTCAGTATCTAATAGCTACAGATGTAGCATCTAGAGGACTTGATATAACTGGGGTTACACATATATACAACTATGATTTTCCAGAAACTGCAGAGGACTACATACATAGAATAGGAAGAACTGGACGTGCAGGAGAAAATGGAGATACTTGTGCATTTCTAACAGATAAAAATACAAAAGTACTTGAAGATGTAGAAAGTAAATTGGGATTCAAAATAAAAGTAAGATTTGACGATACAGAAATATAATTTGTAAGATAATTATAAACGGGCTATCACATTAAATTTAGTTAATGTAATAGCCCGTTTTTTAATCTTAATTATTTTACCAAAATTTTACCTTAGATAATCTTATTTGTAAGATTCATCTTTAACTTTGAAGTATCCTTTTGGATGTTCACATACTGGACACATTTCTGGAGCTTTTTTACCAAAGTGTATATGTCCACAGTTAGTACATACCCAAGCTGTAACTTCTGCGTCTTTTTCAAATATTTTTTCTTCTTCGCAGTTCTTTAATAGAGTAAGATATCTTTCTTCATGTTCTTTTTCTATTTTAGCTACTTCTTCAAATAAGTATGCTATATGATCAAATCCTTCTTCTTTAGCTACTTTAGCAAATCCTGCGTACATATCTGTCCATTCGTAGTTTTCACCTGCTGCAGCTGCTTTTAAGTTTTCTTCAGTTGAATTTATTCCATTTAATAATTTAAACCATATTTTTGCGTGTTCTTTTTCATTACCTGCAGTTTCAGCAAAGATTGCACCTATTTCGTTGTAACCTTCTTTTTTTGCTTTTGATGCAAAGTAATCGTATTTGTTTCTTGCCTGTGATTCTCCTGCAAATGCAGTTAATAAGTTCTGTTCAGTTCTACTTCCTTTTAATTCCATTGTAAAACCCCCTTATTTTTTATTTTAAATTTATAGAAACCCCATATTAAAAATATGGGGTTAAATTTACTATATTACACTTAATTTAATATTCTCATATCCTATTCTGGAACTATCATAACTATACATTTAGCCTGTTTTACAACACTTGCTGTAACAGATCCTATCATTCTAGTTAGTCCCTTCTTAGTTGATTTAGTCATAACAATTATGTCTATATCGTCTTCTTTTGCTTTTCTAATTATTTCATCACCTGGATATCCAAATGTGAAGTATACACTAACATTGTATCCTTCCATTATTTCTTCTGCTTTATCTAGAATTTTTCTACCTAATGCTTCAGAATTTTTAATTTCTTCAGATAGTGATATGCCATCTATAAATACTAGTTCTTTGACATTCATTACCTCGATATCTACAGAATCTTTGTCAAATATTCCTTTTATAAACTCTAGAGAATGCATACTTCTTTCAGTTCCGTCTATTGGTACTAATATTTTCTTTTTAGCCATAACACATCTTCCTTTCAAAAATCTAGAATAACTTTTCTAAATTTACTAAAAATTCTTTTATTAATATTATGATAACACTAAAAAACTTTTTTTGCAATATAATCAATAATTTTTAAAATATTTTTTAATATTTGTTTAGTTTACAAATTTTCTATTCATTTTTATCATTAAAACTTAATTATATTGCATTTAATTATTTGTATATTATATTAATACCCATTATGTATTACTTTAATCAGTTATCCTCTTAGAGTTGCTTTTATTCTATTTGTATTGAATACTAATTCAAATGCATCATCAATAGATTTTACAATTATATCACTATGTGATAATAATTTTCCTGCACATCCTTCTCCTTCTATTATGCATATTGATAAATCTGCAACATCAAACATTTTTATATCATTGTATCCATTTCCAAAGCATATACTCTGTCCTGAAAGAGAGCTTACTATTTTTTCTTTGTAATCTGCTGCATCGTGAGTTGGAAATACTTCAACCGATACAGGAAGTTTTTCACATTTTTTCTTAACAGTACCATAGGTATCAGCTGTTAATATATAAATATCTACAAACTCACTAAGTTTTTTTAAATTTTCTTGAGTATTTTCACTCATCTCTCCATTTACAGCAACTGTACCATTGTAATCAAATACAGCATTTTCTATTTCATAATCTCCTCTTCCTGGAATTTCTATTTTTATCATAATCTTCCCCCATTAATATACGCTAATTATCTAAACACTATCGTCTAAATTTTATATTTAATTCTCTTATATTTTCATTTTCAAGCATTTTTTCAAATACTTTAGGATTTATCGTACCTTCATCCACCTGAATTATACATCCACCTAAATCAGTTTTTTCACTTCTCCATTCTAGGTAATCTCCCATCTCACCAGATTTTATAAGCCATCCTATAAAGTCCATATTTTCAAATTCTTCCATTTTATACTTATCTATATCACTAGTTTTTACGCCGTTAAATTCTTTTTCTATGTAATACATAAAATTAGTCATATACTCTATTTTTGTCATATCTTCACCAGTGTATCTACTAAACATAGTCATTTCTTTTAATTTTGAAATATCCTTAACAAGCATATTTACACTATTTTTGTCTGTAAAATATCTAACCTTGCTGAAGAAATTTTTCTCTTTAAATTCTTCTATAAAGTCCTTAATCTGTTTATTTAACCGCCATTTTTCAGTATCATCAATTGTTATTGTCGCGTCATATAAATCATCGACTTTAAAAGCACTATTTGTGTATTTTATTGTGCTGTATCCAACTTTCTGAGTAAGCTTAGTTAAGTACTCTTCTCCATCTTCTTCATATATTAAAAATAAATCTACTCTTGCATCATCTATAAATGTTTTATCTTTACTATCCTCTTTGTACCCACGATAAAGTACTTTTATACCAGCACCTACTCTAAGTAATTTTCTATTTTCGTGTATTTCTATTTTTTCTATCATATTTAAAAGTGATTCTACTTCATCTAAAGCAATTTTCATAATTAAATCCTCTTTTCTTGTACTATTTTTATTATGATTTTATTATATCATTCAAAAAATATTACAACAATCTCAAAAAAAGAAACACATACGAAACTAATTCATATGTGTTTGACAATAAGGTTTTTATAAGTTTTTAATTTATATATTATTTAATGCTATTTTGCATTTTCAATCTTGTTAATTTATCTGATTTCAAGAATTAAATTCCTAATTCCTGCTGAACTAATTCCTCAAATCTTTCAACATTTTTTACTTCACTTGGCTCAAATTCGCTTTTATATTCGCTATTTGATAATTTTATTGCTAAAACTACGCCCCGTAGCTGTGTACAAGTGGCTCAACCAGATTGCACACTTTCATATCTTCTTTTTGAAAGTATCTTCTTTATATCTTCTAGCTTTTCAACTGACTCATCTTTTGAGTTATATACATATACTTCATTATCCTCTGTGAATATAAATACTCTATCTTCTTTGTCTATAGCAGACACTTTTTCTTTAATATTTAAGCTTTCTATAGCCTTGTTTTTCTTTTCATTTAATGCATCTCTTTGCGCTTGTATTATACTTGCCTCTCTTTTTGATTTCATAAATGAATAAATAAGCATTGCAACGAAGACAATTAATATTACCTGAATCATACTTCTCCCCCCTTATTTAAACAAATATATTAAAATATACTGTTTCGATTATATTTAACTTATACCCTCTCTTTATACCCATAAACATTTTTCTATAAAAAAAGAGATAACTATAGATTTTTCCAATTTATAGTTATCTCACTAAATTAACTTATTTACTTTTCACTCACAAAACTAGTTTTTCCATCTTTTATTTCGACATTTATTTTTCCAACATTAGGTTCTCCACTAATCTTTTGTACTTTATTTCCATTTTCGTCGATTATATACCAAGTTTTATCCTTTTCCATACCAACTATTCCATATTTTTTATCATTATCTTTAATTATATCCGCTGATTTTATATCTGCGTATTTTGTTTTTGCTATATTCCCATTGCTTGTATTAATTATGCTGTACTCCCCAGCTTGATATGCTATTATTAAGTTTGACATTGTAAATTCTACCCTGCTTACATTTCCTAAAACAGTATTTTTATCTTTATCTAATATAGAATAGTATCCATCTTCTTCATCTACAGTTACATCATATCCATTAATAAAATCTTTGTTTACAATCAATGATGTATTCAGCATAGATTCTCTTATCTTATGTACTGTTTCACCACTTTTTTCTATACTCTGATTTATACTCTTTGATATTTGTTCTGCCTTTTCTGCTTTTTTGCTCTCTACCTTTAAAAACATCCCCGATACAGCCACCGCTATACCCAACATAAATACCGGCGTCCTAATTCCAACTATATATCTCCGCTTTGTATCTTTATCTATAGCTCTTGCAACCTTGTATAAATTGTATTTTCTAGCTATTTCAGACATTTTCTTTTCTGTATATAGTGTATCAGCATAAGATTTATTTACCATTATTTCCTCAAATCTAGTTTTAAAATCAGGATGCTCTAGATATGATTTTATATATGAGTTTGATAAAATCAATTTAAACATTTCCATATTTATTTTTTTAGGAATTTTCTTTTCTATATAATCCAAGAAATACCTCATCTGATCTACTTCATCATCTCTAGTTCTTTCGTTATATATCTCATTAAAGATTTCTCCGTCTTTTGATTTTTTATTATTAGAACTATTTGTTTCAGATTTTTTATTAGTTTTTTCTTTACGATTATCTTTTATTTTAAAATCTTCTTCTTCTAAATTTGAATAGTCAATCTCTATAGATTTATTTTCTTCTTTCTTATTAACTTCAATAACTTCATCAGTACTTTTATTTGTATTTATACCAATTTCTAGATCCTCATCATCTAACACAGATTTACTAGCATATTTCATAGCCCATTGATACGCTTCTTGAACTATTTTAAATTCTTCTGGATAATCCTCAGGATGATATACCTTTGTTTTTTCTGCATATGCCTTTTTAATTTTTTTCTTGTCAGTTGTCGGATCTATCCCCAAAATATCCCAAATACTCTCTATCACGACAAGCGACCTCCTGTACCATCTATTATTTTAATATCTTTCTCTTTAATATCTTTTTCCTCTATATCCTTATCTTCAATACTATTGTCATCTATTCCAAAATCGGAGAATATATCTGATTCATTAAACTCTGAAATACTATCAAATACATCTAATAGCCTATCCATTTCTTCTACAATTTCTCTCTTTTTCTGTATATTATTTACACAATCTTTGTACATAATTTCAAGAGATTCCATTCTTTCTTGAAGCATACGTTTCAATTCTGGAGATAATTCTTTATATATTCTCCTTGCTCTTTCAATACATGCTTCATACTCTGGATTGCTATTTAATTTTATAGATATCTCCTTAATAGCATTTAACTGGTTACCCTCTTTTATAGACTCTAGTTTTTTATCATCGCCTATTATAAATACACTTTTTTCACCTGTTGATATTATTTCTACTTCTACATATAGCATACTATTTATATCGTATGAATATGTTATATTGAACTGCTCATTTTCTTTATAATTTCTAGGTATTTTTACCTTTGTATGCCCAAGAAGAATATTGTCATTTTCGTACATTTCCTCTCCTTGATATACAGATATACTTACATTTTTTTGCCCTCTTTTATACGCTTGAAGTGTTACTGTTCTACTTGAAGGCAACACAGTATTTTTAGGTATTATAACTTTTGATAAAGGATTATTTGCATCTGACTCATTTACTATAGGTGTACTAAGTGAAAATGGACAAATATCTGTAACAACCAAATCTTTTACTTCGCTGCATCTTTGTTTTATTCCCAAATATTTTCCAAGCCCCATAGCAACCATACAATCTATATCTTCAGCTGAATCTACGGGTATTTTCAATAATTTTTCTAAATAATCTCTAACTATAGGCATATAGCTAGATCCACCTACCATTATCATTCTATCTATTTCAGATGAAGTAAATCCACTATCTTTTACCGCTCTTCTTATAACTTCTCTTATTTCATCTAAAATCGGTTTAGAGATTAAGGAAAGTATTTCATTGCTAATTTTTATTGAATATAATTTTCCTCTTATTGATAGCTTCATATTTACCTCGTCTTCATTCTGTAATGCTATCTTTGCTCTTTCAGCTGCTAAGAATAAACTTTCTTTTTCTGCTCTTAAAAGTGAATTGTAGTCTATATTGTTTTGTTGACAGAAGTACATTGAAATAGCTCTATCAAAATCTATTCCACCTAATTTATTGTTTCCCGCTATTGAGCATATACTCACAACATTTTCAAAACAATCTACAACAGAAACATCTAAAGTACCTCCTCCAAAGTCAAATACTATAAATGTTTCAAATTCATCATCGTGGCAGGCAATAGCTGCTGCAGAAGGCTCGTTTATAAGTCTGTCAACCTTTATTCCAATAAGCTCTCCTGCTAGCTTTGTAGCCCTTCTCTGCTTTGCATTGAAATACGCAGGTACACTTATAACAACTTCTTCTACTTTTTCATTTAGATATTTTTCTGCATCATTTATCAGTTGTTTCAGTACTAATGCAGATAATTCCTGTGGAAGATATTTATTTTTACCAAGCTTTATTGTTTTGTTAGTACCCATATCTCTTTTAAAAAGAGACGTTGTATTTTCTGGATTTGTAACTAACTTTTGTTTAGCTATTTTTCCAACTATAAGCTCGTTGTTTTCTATTGTAACTACACTTGGAGTTAGATATTCGCCAAATGAATTAGGTATCATCTCTACTTCTCCATTTCTAAAAACAACAGCTATACTATTTGTAGTACCTAAATCTATACCTATCACAGCCATAATATCAACGCTCCTTTTCTTAAAATTTGATTTTATATTTTAAATTCTACCAGTTATCAAAACTTTTAACCCCATTATTAAAAATATCAATCCAAGTATAAATCCAGTATATATGTATATTGATGGCTTTCTATTGTATCTCATTTGACTTGGATCATTTGGGTTTATATAAACAGTATGAATTTCACTAT